>Ga0310120_10000969_pt1 | contig 21894 bp, 20 predicted proteins | sample CB27_AW_983_MG_FD_203506 | JGI IMG/M metagenome (GOLD analysis project Ga0310120, IMG submission 203506) | Marine microbial communities from Western Arctic Ocean, Canada - CB27_AW_983 | ecosystem: Environmental > Aquatic > Marine > Oceanic | place: Canada: Western Arctic Ocean | collected...
GGAGGCTAAAATTTCAGATTTATTTTCAAGAGAAAGTTTTTTTAAATCATTTTTCTCTATAGACGGAATCTCATTCTGGTCAACTTTCAAGGAATTTTTTCAGGAATATTTTAGAAAAAGAGCACTTAAATTTATTGAAGAAGTTGTGCTTACAAAAAAATTGATGGAAAAATATGATTTTTCATCAATTTTGATTTTATCAGAGGTTGGCTCCAATGAAAGAATTGTCCTTCAATTAGCTAATCAAAAACAAATTCCTGTATGTTTAGTACAACATGGTATAAACTACAATACAAAAGAAAGTCGTGATATGAATGTAGCAAAGGGAGCTCTGCCAATAAGATCTGATCATTATCTTTGTTGGGGTAGAATTAGCGAAGAATATCCTAAAAGCATGGGTATCAAATCAGAAAAAGTCCATTCTATTGGTTCCGCTATTTTTGATGATGTCAGATTTGACGAACAAGATTGCTCTAAAAAGGATTATGTATTATTTGCTACAGGTAGCCCCACTAAAGAACATGCTTCTGACTTAACTGTAGAAATAATTGAGAAAAATATGGATGCTGTAAAAAAAATATGTCAAGTTGTAACTAAACATAATAAAAAATTGATTATTAAAACACATCCATCACCAGATGAGTTAGATCCGTCATTTATTGCAAAACAAGTTAATTCTGAAATCAAGGTGATTAAAGATGGAAAAATTTCGCCGTTAATTCAATCATGTGATCTTCTAATTATTAATGATTTAACTTCACCTATTTTGGATGCATATATCATGAAAAAACCTGTAATGTCACTTCGTGTAACAGATAATGGTTGGGGAATCCCTACTGCATTGAAAAATAATTCATGTCTTGTAACTGATCTAGAAAAATTTGATGATGATCTAAAAAATGTATTAAATAATGAAAGTGTTAGAAACCAGCTAATCACAGACGGAGTAAAATCATCCAAAGAATACTTAGCTTATCAAAATAATGGTTCAAAAAAACTAATTAGATTTTTAGAAGAATTAGGGGTTAACCAATCATGCTAAAAAAAATTAAACTGTTTGATCCTAGTATTGGGCAAGAAGAACAAGAAAAAATCTCTCTAGTTCTTAATAGCAAATTTTGGGCATCTGGTTCTGGTACTGGAAATGTATTAAAATTTGAGAATGAATTCAAAAAATATGTTGGGTCTAACGATTGTATTGCTGTTAATAGTGGAACATCTGCGTTGAATTTAGCGTTATCATTAATTGACATAAAAAATAAGCAGGTTATTTTACCATCACTTGGATTTGTTTCTACCGCACATGCAGTAATAATTAATGGTGGAATACCTATTTTCGTTGACATTGAACCAGAAACGATGTGTATAGATCCTAACGAAATTCAAAAATCAATAACTGCAAAAACTACTGCCATCTTACCAGTTCATTTTGGTGGTTTTCCGTGTAATTTAAAAGACATACAAGATATTGCAGAAAAACATCACTTGACAATTATAGAAGATGCAGCGCACGCAACTGGTGCGACTTATAACAAGAAAAAAGTCGGAAGTCACGGAACAGCGGTTTGTTTTAGCTTTCATCCTGTAAAAAATGTAGCAATGCCTACTGGTGGTTTGATATCAATTAATCATAAGAACCATAAACAGTTTAGAAAAATATTGTTAGCCCGTAGATGGTGTGGAATTACGGACAGAATAGGTTCAGAATATGATGTTAAAGAATTAGGTTGGAATTATTACATGAATGAATTTTCTGCGATTATTGGTTTAGCGCAATTAAAAAAACTGGATAGATTAAATAATGTTAGAAGAAATATTGCTAAATCTTATGATAAAGAAATTTACGTCGAACATAAAATTCCATTTGACAAAAGATGTTCTTATCATCTTTATTGGATATGTGTAAAGAACAGAAACAAATTCAGAAAGGATCTAAATAATAGAGGAATAGAAACAGGCACTCATTACAAGCCCATACATAAAATGTCATTTTATAAAGGATCCAACAAAATTTTGAATACAGAAAAGGCTGGAAAAGAAATTGTAACAATTCCAATTCATCCAAATTTAACCCAATCTCAAATTGATTACGTTATAAAATCAGTTAACAAATTTTCGTAGATAAAAAATTGTTACGTAATATATGGTAAATGGGTACTAATTATTTAATAGGCAATATTAAATCTTAAAAAATGCGAAAAATTTTTAGACAGTAATTGGAAAATAATAATAAAAAATATGGTTTTTTGGCTAGTAATAAATTTTGTTTAGATGAGTATTGTTTGATTCCGTTGATGGAACAAGAAATAGAATTAATTAGGAAATGGCGAAATGAACAAATTGATTATCTCAGACAAAATAAACCTCTAACTAAAGATGAACAATCAAAATATTATCATCAAGTAATAAAAAAATCATTCTATCAAAAAAACCCGGAAACGATTTTGTTCAGTTTTATGCTAAAAAATAATTGTATTGGATATGGTGGATTTGTTCATATAAATTGGAATTTAAAAAAAGCAGAATTATCATTTGTACTTGATACAAATCGTACTAAGAAACCAGAAACTTATAAAAAAGAATTTAGTATTTTTCTTAAAATAATTTTGGGCATCGGTTTTAAACAAATTTTATTTAACAAAATATTTACTGAAACATTTGATATCAGGCCTAATACTATTTTGGTATTAGAAAAAGCTGGTTTTGTATTAGAGAATAGGTTGTTATCGAAAAACTACATTAACGGCTTGTATGTTGACTCGCTGTTTCATCGTATACTAACAAGTGATTATGTAGAAAAATAGACGAATTTTTATCATCAGCTAACTGTAGAGATCAAAAAGATTCTTGCAATTATGATTTACAGTGATTTTTCTAGAGAAAAAGCATACGGTTCATTATTTTTATAAATAATTTCTTTTTTTATCCAACCAGTTTTCATTTCAAATTCCAATGATGTTTCTCGGTTTATCTTAACTTGGGCAGTTAATTTTGTGAGACCAATCTTTTTTGCTTCTTCAAACACTAGCGCATATGCTTGTTTCCCAATTTTTTTCCCACGATAATCATTTAGAAGCATACTGCCAAATTCTAAATTAACTATTTTGATATACCCTACATTTTTTTGGTTGTAGGTTACTAGCCAATGGAAAAAATTTGGGTTTGTTTCCATCTTTTGCATATATTCAAGATGTGTTTTATTATCAATTATTGAAGTATCATGACATGCTAAACGAACATCCTTCTGGTTTCTTAACTGTAAAATAAATTCCCAATCTTTCTTTTCTGCTGGCTTTATTTCTACACTCATCACATTCAATAATAATCAAAAATTATTAATAAATTACGCATAAAAATGGTAGAAGCAATAGAATAAACTTAATTCATAATTATTTGGAACCCTGTCAAAAAAGATATGACCACCACCCTCTGCAATATTCCAATGTTCTTTAGCAGGTCCTTCTAAAAGTCTTTTTAGAAGTTTTTTATCCAGAGACATTTTAACATATTGTTCATACTTTTCCAATTGATCTTTTTTGATAAAATTAATTCCATCTCCATTGCAAGATATGTCAACCAGTTCTTGAGAGAAAAAATCAAGAATGATCCTAGTTTTACTGGAAAAGTTGATTTTCTTTCTCATACTTTCAAATCTCTCAAAACTTTTCAAGATTAATTTTTTTATTTCTTCAATTGATGGTTCAGGATCATCTTCATAATCCATCTTTCTTTTAGATAGAACATTTTCAAGATAATCCTTCTTCTTTTCCTTGTTAATTGGAATGTAGGGGTTAGTAGATCCACCTGTTGTCAAATCAAAACTTTCTTTAGAGTTGAGTATAATTCCTTTACTTTTATTTTGATCTATTTTTGAAGTAAGAAAATCAAATCCTTCTTCTAATTCAGGTTCTCCTCTTTTATCGTTATATTTTGCTAATTTTCCGCAGTATGTATATCTGCCAGCAATAGGCAAAAAATATTTGGGCTCTAATAATTTTATGTAATTCATAGCACGTTGATATCCAACTAATTTTTTTTTCTCAGATGCAATCGTTTTCTCATTTTCTGTCATTTTGAACATATGTGGATATGCTGATGCTCCTGTGAATGCGTTCAACAGAACATCCACCTTATCATACTTCTTTTTTATTCTCATCGCAGCAAATTGTGCCAGATCAAAAGGACAGTCATTAGTATTTACTATAACCTGATTTCCATCGTCAATAACAGACATAGTATCTATGTAATTTGCGCCTACTTTGTATTGCATTGTGCAACCAATAAACTTTCCACATAGCTGTGGATCACAGTTGTCTGCCGCTAAAATATTTATATGAATATTATTTTTTAGTTCAATTCTTTTATCATGTTCTAACTCAATTGTTTCAAAACCAAATCCTTCAATACGGTTTTTTAGAGCCTTAGATGGAAAATCATGAATTAATACTGGTATGTTTTTTTTTAAACGAGTTAATGTTTTTTTGCTAGAATGATCAGGATGAATGTGACTAACATAGATATAATCAATATCATCAAAATCTGCAGGCTGAAAATCATAAGGTGGGTAAATACCCCATGCACCTATGTATACGCCATCAACTAACCAAGGATCACACAATATTTTGGTATTATTACCTTCAATTACAACGCAAGCAGAATTATGGAATTCAATTTTCATCACCATTGCATTTTTTTCATAATGATTTTAAGCTTTTCAAAACTAATATTTATTAACATTCTGAAATTTAGAGTAAACAATGAACCCACTAAAAATTTACTTACTAGATTTGACATATGATACAATCACACTTTCAACAGAAGCATTTCCATTAAATATTGGCTATATTGCCGCTTATACCAAAGAACGATTTGGTCCGAATGTTGAGATTACGCTTTTCAAATACATCGCTGATGTCGAACGGGAATTAAAAAAATCACCGCCAGATATTTTGGGAGTTAGTAATTATTCATGGAATCATCGTATTGGTCGTGAGATGTCTAGTATTTTTTCTAAATTAAATCCTGGTGGAATAGTTGTTTTGGGCGGACCAAACTTTCCGGTTGATTTACCATCACAAGAAAGATTTTTTAGAGAAAATCCTGATGTTGATATTTATGTTTCTGTAGAAGGTGAGATTGGATTTACAAACGTGGTGGAAAAAGCTCTAGAAGCCAAATCATATAAAGAAATTAGGACGAAAGTATTATCCAAGCCTATAGATGGTTGTATAACAAGATCAGCTAATGGCAAACTAGAATGTACGATTTCAGAAATGAGGATTAAAAAGTTAGATGAAATACCTTCACCATATCTTACTGGCTTAATGGACAAATTTTTTGATGGAAAACTTTGTCCTACAATACAGACAAACAGAGGTTGTCCTTTCCATTGTACATTTTGTACTGATGGAAGGGATTCTGTTAACATAGTCAATAATTTTAGTTTAGATAGAGTACATGCTGAAATAGATTACATCGCTACTCATGTTACTTGGAATACAGCACAATTACTCATTAGTGATTTAAACTTTGGAATGTTTCCTAAGGATTCAGAAATATGTGATTACATTGCTGAATCGAAAAAAAAATATGGTTATCCAAAGTTAGTTCATACCACTACTGGTAAAAATAAAAAAGATAGAATCATTTCAAATATTGAAAAATTAAAAGGTTCCATTAAAATGGATATGGCTGTTCAGTCAATGACTCCTGAGGTTTTGAAGAATGTTAGGAGAGATAACATAAGCACAGAGCATTTAGTTGCAATAGGACCAGCTATCAAAAAAACAGGGCTAACTATGAGTTCAGATATTATAATGGGGCTTCCTGGTGAAACATTTGAGAGTACTTTACAAACAGTTAAAGAAATAGTTCATGCTGAAGTTGATGAAGTTCAGATTTGGACTTTAATGATGTTGGATGGCTCAGAACTAAATATACCACAGGAACGTGAAAAGTGGGGAATAAAAACAAAGTATCGAATGATACCAAGGGATTTTGTAAAGCTAAGTAATGGAAAAGTTGTAGCTGAAATTGAAGAAGTTGGTATTAGTACAAACACTTTATCCTTTGAAGAATATGTTGATTTACGATTATTGGCGTTAGTCGTAAAAGTTACAAAAACAGGACTAGTTTTTGCTCCAATTATGAAATTTCTTAAAGAACAAAATCTAGATATTTATGATTTAATCTATAATATGACATATAGAAATAATCATGCATCAGAGAATATTAAAAAATTATTTGAAAGATTTCGTAAGTCTACAGTTGATGAATTATGGGATTCACCAGAAGATATAGAAAAAAATTATCAAGATGATACAGAATATCAGAAATTATTAGATGGAGTAGCTGGCCAAAATTTAATTCTATATTATCACACAATAATTATTTCACAGTTTATTTTAGATTGGACTGAATATGTGTTGGATACAGCAAAAAATCTAATCATGAATAACAAAAAAGTTTTCGATAATGAATTGAAAGAACAATTTACTGCAATAACAAATTACTGTATGGGATTGGGTCATAATGTGTTGGGCAAGGATCGTATGCAGACAAACCCAGAATTTGACTATAATTATGATATAGTTAACTGGTTAAAGAAAGACACCACTCTTAATAATTTTAAGCTAAAAAAAGTTTCAAAAGCTGTGTTTAAACTAACGGATAAGCAATTTGAGCATATAGAACAGCTCATCAAAATTTATGGAGATTCGGATTCGGGATTATGCAAAGTTTGTAACTATACATATAACACAGGATTGTGGAGAAAACCAGTTTTAAATGAAGAAGTTACTGTTGATTTGAAATCTTAATCAACAGTAACTACTACAAGTCCTCATAGAAAATTCAAACAATTAAATTTTATACTTATTGAAATATTTTATGAATACATACATAGTTGCTGAAATTGCTTCTAACTGGGAAGGAAGTATTTCTAAGGCTAAAAAGTTAATTCTTGAATCAAAAAAGGCAGGTGCAAATGCTGTGAAATTTCAGATGTGGCGCGCAAATGATTTGTATTCAAAAGCAAACCCTCAGTGGAAAATTATAAAAAAATCTGAACTTACATTTGAAAAAGCTGAAAAATTAAAAAAATATGCTGATAGCCAAAACATAGAATTTTTTTGTAGTGTTTTCTATCCTGAAGGAGTTAACTGTTTAGAATCGCTTGGAGTGAAAAAATATAAAATAGCATCTAGAACCTGCCTGCTGAATGACAAGTATTCATTAGAAACGCTAGAAAGTGTGGCGAGAACTAGAAAGCCAGTTATAATCAGTATGGGAATGGGTGGGAATAAAAAACGAATTATGAAAATATTCTCAAAGAATAAGATAACTTTTTGCTATTGTATTTCTGAATATCCTACACCATTCAAAAAAATTAATTGGAAGGAAGCGATGAAATACGATGGTTTCTCCGATCACAGTATTGGTATAGTTGCTCCTTTTTTGTTTGGATTGTTGAAAAAAGAGAGACGTGCAAAATGTCTAATAATTGAAAAACATGTTAAATTGAGAAATTCTAGGGGTCCAGATGCATCTACATCAATGACTATTGAACTGCTAAAAGAATTGGTATCCAAGATTAGAGTAATAGAAAAACTTAGTATTAAGAAATGTTGATTAAACTAAATTTTTCATAAGCTGTTTTAATTGATCTTTTGAGATTTTATCGACAGAGTCTGACGAATACATTTTCATATTTTTAATTTTTTCTGCTTTTGGATATGTTTTCATAATTTCAGGATTTGAAATCATATACATATTATCAATTTCCCAACTATAACGAATTTCTTCTGAATTAATCAGCGTTTCATTTATTTTTTCGCCAGGTCTTATACCAATGATTTCTTCACCTGTATTTTCTAACATTTCAAAAAGTGCTTCCTTTACATCCAATAAAGAATAAGCTCTTAATTTTGGTACGAATATCTCTGAGCCTGTTCCTAATTCAGTAGCATGTAAAATAAAATCCAGTGCTTCATTCATAGTGATACTAAATCGTGTCATACTTGCATCTGTTATTGAAATTTTTTTCTTGGATTTAATTTGTTCAATAAATAGTGGTATTACAGACCCGCTACTTCCAAGCACATTTCCATAGCGTACCGCAAAAAATTTTGTTCTATATTTTTCCTTATTCAAATAATTATTTGCCGTAACAAATAATTTTTCCATAAGCAATTTGGTGGCGCCGTAAATATTAAGAGGTGAAACAGCTTTATCGGTACTTATACAAACTGCTTTTTCTACATTATTGGTTAAACAAGCGTTAATTACGTTCTCTGAGCCAAGAATATTTGTTTTTATGGCTTCAAATGGGTTATATTCAATTTTTGGTACATGTTTTAAAGCTGCAGCGTGAAAAACAAAATCAACATCTTCAACTGCCTTAACTAGTCTTTGATAATCTCTAACATCTCCTATAAAAAATCTTAATCTGTCATCTTTAATTTTATTCTCCATTTCAATCTGTTTGCTTTCGTTTCTGCTGAAAATTCTGATTGTTTGTGGGTCCATTTTCAGAAGCCTTTTTGTAAAGGCCTGACCTAAAGAGCCAGTTCCACCAGTAATGAGAATAGTTTTATCCTTGAACAACAAACTTCGGTGTTTTACTTTTCTAAAAAACCTTACGTGTGAAAGATAATAAGGTTTAACTTTATCATAAAAAATCGTTTATCGTGAAAACTATCAAACAGATAGAATCTGCTAGGAAAACTTACCATAAGGATCCTACTCTTAACACCATACACAGATCTTCTTTGTTGGTACCAGAAATGCCAAATACGGCAGCTGAAATCAGTTTTATTAACCATTTCTTACTCAAACGTCAGTATTCTAATGTAGCGTGTAAAATTACTGCGATAGATACTAATGGTAAAAAGATCAAATCAAAATTACATAAGATAGACAAGCCAATAGTTTATAATTTTAAATTAACAGGGATGGTTACAGATCCTGTTTCAAATTATATGGTTGAATTTTTTGCGCCAGATAATATGTTTATTCCGTTTCCCGCAGTAATGATCAACCATCATGGAAAAAATTTCATTAATCAGGTTCATGCATTTAACAGAGTCTTAAATGACGTTTTTGAAGATGATGATATTAATTCACACCGAGTCAAAGAGGCTTCGATTGATTTAGTTGTAAATGAGGATACGGATACTTTTCTTCTATTTACTACGGGACCATTGCCATGCAAGGATTCTTTGGAGATTGAAGTAATTACGCCTAATCAATCTATGGTAAAAAAATTTGATATAGATTTACCTAGATTCGGTGTGAAGAGAGTTGAGTTTAAAAAACTGTTCGAGCAAATACAAAATGGTACAAGAGGAATAATTAAAGCGGCACAACCGTCTCAATTCTTGTTTTATGGCAGAATGTTGTCTGGGCAAGTAAAAAATGATGGCACTTTTAGTGCAAATCATACATTTTATGATTCAACCACATCCCATGAATATTGGGACGATTCTTCTCATTCGCAGAGATTCTATCCGTATTTCCCAAACTTAAAAAACACTGTTAGATTATATCCAATTTTATCTCCAAGTGAACTGCAGATTAAATTGAATATTTTTGATCATCATGGTAATGAAATTAAAGAGTATGATATCAATTCACTTTCTAGTCCTAGTACTAAATTTTTAGATACAAACATAGAATCATTAATCGCGCAGGATTCTATAGATAGAACTACTATATCGACTTTTTCGGTAACTGCAATGGTTTTGTCAGGAAAAATGCCTACTAGGATAGGACATCAATTAGTATACGGTAATGGAGGATTGGATACATCCGTTGCGGTTTCTCTTTTCAATCCCAACATATACAATCCTCCAAATAAAAAAAGTTTCAAATGGGGTCAAATAATTGCTGGAGGTGAATATGATGCATACGTTGGCATTATAGCAGACAAAGCAGAAAATCCTAATGTAGAAAATCAAGAGGCTAAGATAAAATTTTATGACGATACTGGTCTCATTTTAGAAGAATCCTTCGTTATTAAAAATCGTAGTGCAAAAGTGTTAGAATTTCCAAAGTTTCTTACATCCATTGGTGATTACACTATAAACGAACCTAAGAGTATATGGTGTATTGTAGAAAGTGAGAAACACGGACTAAACTTCTTCAGTGTAACACACAACAAAGAATCAAATCATTGTTCTGGCGATCACGGATTTTAATTTTTTATGATATACGATGGAGTTTGAGAGAACGAAGATTTTCTTATTTTGATTTTTTTACCCGCAAAATATTCATCTGCAGCCATGGTTTCACCATCCCAAACTCCATAATCATCAAGCATTAAAATTCCACCTTTAGATAATTTTGGATAAAAATTTTCTAGTATAGATTTAGAAGGCTCATAGAAATCTACATCCAAATTAAGTAAAGAAATTTTCAAATTTGGATTTAATTTCAAATACCTAGGAACAGTTTCTGTGATATCACCTTTAATTAATTGAATATTTTTTTCTAGACCTTTGCGCTTCAAAATACTCATTAATTGTTTTTCTGAAATCCCCTCTTTTCCCTCAGATAGTAGAATTTTTCTACGTTTATGATCACTTGATATTTTTGTTGTAGTATGTTTTCCAAAAGTATCGAAGGCTATGATTTTCTTGTTTGATTTTTTGAGTAATTTTAGAAATGTGGCAAACCTGATTAATGATGCACCCTTAAAAACACCACATTCTATGACGCACCCAGGGATATTAGAAGACAATTTTAACAGTTCATAATGAGCAATCATTTTACCTATTCTTGAATTATCACATGAAAGGTAGAAATTATTCTCATAATCAAAAGGTTTGTGGAAGTTAGGTAATTTGATCATAATATCATCAAATATGTTAATTTTAAAAAGATTCCACTAAACTACTATTGTCACCTCACAAAATATAACAAGTTTTAACTAATCTATAGAATTATTTCTCAGCATCTTTTATAGATTTTGTAATCATTATTTTGAATGTGACTAAAAACATAACAAACGTAACTATCAATATAAAAAAATTTGAAAAAATATGAATGAAAACGGAAAAGATGGAGACTGGCCAAATATTAGAAATAGATTATTTAGTTACAAAGGATTAGCATTAATCGGTTCAGCTGATCTTATAGGCGGTGCTATTTCAGCAATATTCTGGCTGATAGTCGCATCATTATTGTTAGTTGAGGAGTATGGTGAGATTAGTTATTTTGTGGCTATAGCATCATTGGGACTCTGTTGTGTAGTAGGCTCATCTGATACATTGATGGTATCTTCTATAAAAAATCAGAAAATTATTCCAACACTACTGCTTCTTACATTAATTTTTACTGTGATAGCTTCATTGATTGCCTTTGTCATACTTCAAAGATTTGAAATAATTATTCTTATTTTTTCATTTATAGTTTTTCAAGTATCTATAACTCTTTTACTTGGGAAAAAACTGTATGCTAAATATGCAAAATTTTTACTAGCACAAAAAATACTTCAATTTGTAATTGGAATAGGCTTATATTTTTTATTAGGGGTTAATGGGGTTTTAGTTGGGATTGCATTAGCAAACTTTGTACTTATTCCTATTTTTTATAAAGAATTAAGAAATTTTAAAATTGATCTCTCATTATTAAAACCAAAAAAAGAATTCATAATTAATAATCATGTAATTTACATCATTTCAGTTTTTCGAAGAGATATTGATAAAATTATTGTCGTACCAATATTAGGTTTAACAGTATTGGGAAACTTTGCGTTGACACTACAATTTTATGCAATTATGATGATTTTTTCTTCTATCGCATTCAAGTATTTACTACCTAGGGATGTCAGTGGAGAAAAAAACACTAAATTAAAAATTGTTTTAATCTTTTTTTCTATTATAATCGCATTAGCCGGATTTTTCTTTTCTCCTTTTTTTATAGAAAATTTCTTTGTAAAATTTAGTGAATCTATTATTCCAATACAGATTGCTTCTTTTAGTGTAATTTCAACTACCATATCCATGATATTATACTCAAAAATTTTGGCACTTGAAAAAAGTAGATTTTTAATGATCGCAAACTCAGTTCAGCTGTGTGCTATATTAATCGGAACTATATTTCTTGGAATACTTTATGGTATTATTGGTGTTACAATTGCATTTGTTTTAGGCAATGCTGTGCATACAATTACATTAGCAATAATAAATTACAATTATGTAGGGAAGGGAAAATTTGAACTTTAGAGAGAATTTAGGATTTGTATATTTTATATTACCTTTCATCTCAGTTGTTGAGAATAAAATTTCGTTAATCTGTTCTATTTTGTTTGGAAAATCTGAATATAAAATTAAAATAAAAAACACAATTGTTAAAATTCCTGGAACAAAATTTAATGAGCTATGGGACTTGCTTGCCTGTTTGGCCTATTCAATTTCTTATTCGTTAGACTCGTCTGGAAATTTAGAAATTTCATTTGATGAAAATAGTAGATTTAGGATTTCATTAAAAGAAATATCCTATGAGGATACTAACTTATTGCATTTACTTCACTTTGGACACATGCACTGCGCAAATTTTCTAAGTGATATTTCGTTTACAGACATTCGAAAGCAAACTTATAGAATAATCTCTGAAAACGATAGAAAAATAATTATTACATCAAGTGGAATTAAATTCTTTTTAGATTCAATTCATGCTAATAACACAATTATTGAAACTTTTGTGAGGGAAATACATTCAATAAATCCCAAAATTGATTGGAGTAATAAAATCGTAGTAGACGTTGGTGCTGAATGTGGTGATACACCATTATATTTTGCTAGTATGGGTGCAAAAGTATTTGCATTTGAACCTTTAAAAAAACATTTTGAATTTTTTAAAAAAAATATGAGCCTTAACCCAGCTCTATCTGAAAAAATTATTCCTATTAATGCTGCAATTGGTAGAGACGAACAACTGAAATTTTATGTAGCAATTGATGGTGAGTATGGTACAGCTGCTGCATCTTTTGTTTCTAATAATCAGGGCAAAAATTTCAAATATGAATTAGTGGATGGTTACAAATTAGAAACTGCTAGAAAAAAATTTGGTATTAACCACATTGATTTGCTTAAAATGGACTGTAAAGAATGTGAGTTCTATCTTACGGATAGTGATTTAAAAGATATTGATCGAATAAAACTGGAATATACAATACAGAATAAAAAATACAAACTAGACGATTTATTGGATCTTTTGAAAAGAAATGGATTTAGGTGTACGCTTTTCCGAAGTAATGAACGCGGTAGACTTTCAAATAGAATTGCTGCACATATTTATGCAACAAAAGTATGAAATGATTATTTTTTCAAGTAATAATTTGCTAGAAACGTATAAGATTTAATGACACAGTATGAATTCATCAGATATGCTAACTAAAAAAATCATTTTCTGGGTACAGGGTGGTTTTCTTACATTTTTGCTAGCTAACTCATTACAAAAAAAAATTGATAGTGAATTTTATGCGATTTTTGATGTTACAGATAGACAAAAACCATTTTATCAAAAACAAAAATTAATTGATTTTAAGAAAACTTGGTTTTTTCATGATAGTATATCCAAACCAAGAAAAAAAGTAGATATGGAATATCTTAATTCTTTTGAAGAAAAATATAAAATCAATCTTTGGCTTCTTGCCTTAAATGAAAGAATATTCTCCGAATATAATGAATTCTACAAGTTTTCTAGAGAAGAAATACTTTCCATTTTAGAAGATGAGTGTAAATTATTTGAAAAAATTCTAGAAGTTAAACCTGAATTTCTAATTACATCAAGTACTGGATTCCATCATCATGAGGTTTTTTATCAAATTTGTAGGTCGGTGGGTGTGAAGACATTAGTTTTGACTCAATCAGTTTTAGGGGATAAATGCGTCATTTCAGAACAACCACATATGTTTGACGACAATAGAACCATAGAAGAATTAGAATCATCAAACATGAACTTCGATGAACTTAAGAAATACTGGGAAAGGTTTGATCTTCGAAAAAAATCTGATTTGCATTCAGAATCTATTCGAACATCAAGATCACCGAAAATCAAAGCATTGTTTGATTTTCTAGGATCATCAAACACCACTATGGAAAATAATTATGGTTATTATGGTCACAGCAAACTATCAGCTTTGACTAACTATTTATCTGGTATCCGTAAAAAAAATAATCGAAGAAGTTACATCGATAAGAATCTTTCATATACGATCGACGATACTACACCATTTGTATATTTTCCATTGCAAATAATGCCTGAACGAACGTTACTTATCAGCTCTCCATTCAATACAAATCAAATTGAAATAATTAAACACATTTCAAAATCTTTACCTATTGGATATCGATTATATGTTAAAGAACATCCAGTCCAGGTTACTAGAGAATGGCGAAAGATTTCTTTCTATAAGGATGTTTTATCCATTCCAAATGTAGAATTTCTTCATCATTCAGTTAAAACATCAGATATTTTGGAAAAATGTTCACTAGTGATAACCATAAATGGTGCGGCTGGACTGGAGGCAGCAATACACAGAAAACCTTCAATACTTTTTTCTGATTTTAGTTATTCCATTTTACCATCTGTACATCAATTAAAATCCATTGATGAGTTACCTACTGCCATCCGTTCATCATTACAAAAGAAAGTTGATCCAACTGATGTTAGTAAATACTTGAATTTGCTTGAGGCCAATACCTTCAATTTTGATATGTTTGGGTATGATTTAGATTATCATAATTATTTTTATCATGGTGGAAATTTAATAGACACTGATATTTCTGAAGAAAAAGTTAGACAATTTATAAAAAAACATGAATCCTCATTTGATACAGTAGCAAATGAATTTATAAAAAAAATTAATTATTTTGAAAAATGAGTTGAACTTCATCGAGACATATATTGGCAAGAATAGTAGGATAATCTAATGGCAAATTTGCAATTTCAAACCAATTCTCCAATTGAACCTGAAAAATTAATGAGTTATATAACTGATTTTGAGAATTATCAAAAGTTTTTTCCACATCAAATTAAGAGTGTTAAAATATTAGATCGGCAAAATAATGAAACCATTACTGAGGAAACTATTATTTTTTCTACGTTAATCAAATCTGCATTCGTGCAAAAATCACATCACAAACTAATATCAGATAAAGAATTATTCACAGAAATTATTGCGGGACCTGCCAAAGGTAGTGTGATCAAAGTTATATGTACTAAAAATGATCAGGGAACTCAAGTTAAATTTGATGTTGATTTAAAATTATCGCTTAAGGCTAAGTTCTTAGGAATATTCATAAAAAAATTATACAAGCGATACCTAACCGCAATAATCTATAAAATTAATAATCGTGAATTTGAAAAATAAAATTGTAATTAAAAATGACTAAAAATTCGAATATAATTAATTGGGAGAATGTTTTGGCTCATTCCAAAACTTTTCAAGAGCAAAAACCCACTAAATGGGCATTTCTCGAAGAATTTTTTGTAAGAAATTTCTACGAAAAATTATATGAAACTTATCCAAAAAAAGATGAGAGCTGGTTTTTTGAATCAGCTGATGATAAATCATCTTATAGAAAATGGTGGGGAGCAGATCACGCTAAACATATTGCGACTGATGTAGTAGATACTAGTTTTAGTGAATCTTGGAATCAGTTTCATAATTATTTATTTTCTAACGAATTCATTTCAAACATTAGAAAATTTTCTGGAGTTCCTGTTAACAGAGTAAAAAATTTTGCGTTTATGCTTTTAACAAGGGGTGGATATCAGATGCCCCACATTCATAATGCTGGACCTAATACTCTCATTTTAATGATTTATTTTAGTAAAAACTGGAAAAAGGGAAATCCTGGAGGAACATATATCACTCCTGAAGAGGATGAATCAAAAATGATTTTTGAACCATATAATCTTGATAACACAACAATTATTTTTCACGATGGTCCACACGCGGGGCATGGTGTGAGATACATAACAAAAGATGTTGAAAGAAAAGCTATTCAAATTTATTTGGAAAAATATTCACCAGAGACAGGATGGAGTACCTATCCCATAAAAAGAGAATTACGAGAAATATAAAATTAAGAAAAATATTGATAAAACCAGTTTGTATTATTCCAGCACGTGGGGGTTCTAAGGGTGTTCCAAAGAAAAATATCAGACTTATTGCAGGTAAACCATTAATATATTACACAATTAAATCCGCTCTTGAATCAAAAATTTTCAGTCATGTAATTGTATCAACTGATGATAAAAAAATTGCTTCTATTGCAAAAAAATATGGTGCCGAAGTACCTTTTGTGCGACCAAGAAATTTAGCAACTGATAAAACTACTATGGAATCCGTTCTATTACATGCTATAAAAAAATTAAATTCATTAGGTATTTATTTTGAAATTTTTGTATACCGTGATTGTACATGTCCATTTATTGATGGACGTGATATGAAAGGCACAATTGAACTTTTAAAAAAGTCTGATTGTTATTCAATATGTGGATCCGTAAAAGCTCATCCAAATCCTTATTTTGCAATGTGGGAACCTAACAAAGACGGATTCTTGGAAATTTCTAAAACTACAAACAAAATAATTAATCGACGACAGGATGCTCCAACTGTGTATATTACAGAGGGAGTGTTTGCTTTTTGGACTAAAAAATTCTTAAAGATACGTAAATGTCAATCAGGAAAAATATTACCATATGAAATTAGCAAAGAACATGGTCATACGATAGATTTTGAATTTGATTTTAAGGTAGCAAAATCGTTGATTGAATCTAAGAAACATAAATAACAAATAAATCTAAGCACTCTGATAGATGTTCATATTAAAAAACCGTAGTTCCCAAATCTCATTAAACTGATTTTTTATCTTCTTTCAATGATCTTAGATAACCATCAGCTTTAACATGAGCATTGATTTTTATAAGTTCAGGATTTGCTTTAAACAATTTAATTACATCGGATAATAAAATTGGACGTTTTTTAATATTTAGATATATTTTTTGAATTAATTCTAGATCATATTTTGTATCAACCGTACACCTAAAACGAGAAAGATCTTCAGAATTTTTAATACTTGTTTGCCTAAAAATTTCTTTATTTTTATAAAAATAAGGTGTAACATGTTCTCTCTCAGATAGAAGTTTTGCATTTTTCCATGCATTTTCCAATGCAGAAAATGTGAAAACTTCAACAGCATATCCTAAAGGATATGTACGATGGAAGGTATCAAGAGGCAGATCTGTTGTTATATAGTCATAATTATTTGATTTGAAATGTTTTACAACCATATCTGCTATTTCATAATCTATTAATGGATTATCCGATGTAATTCTAATTATTTTTGAAAAGTTAAATTTTTTTGCACACTGATAATACCTATCCAAAACATCTTTTTCACTACCTCGGAAATATTTCATCTTCCTTTTTTGGAGAAATTCAACTATAACATCATCTTCTTTTTGATCAGTGGTAGCTATAACAATATTTTTGATTTCTTTACTATCTTGTAATTGGTTAACCACACAATCTAATATTGTATTTTCCTTATCGATTTTTATCATTACTTTTTCAGGTAATCTTGTGGAACTCATTCTAGCCTGGATAATACAACCGAGCATGAAAATTAATTACACTTCAATAATTTATAGTGTTATTATAAAAAATGCATAATACATAATAATCATTCAAATGTTTAGTTATGAAATTTCTAAAATGATAGAATTATGAGTTAAAATAGGGCAATAAATAGCACAAAAACCCTAACTATCATAAGAAATATTTAATTTATCTAACAAAAGCTTTCTGATTATGTGGAAAAAAAAACATATCACTTTCTTAACTCAGACTGATATTGATCCTACTAAACTCATCTCTACTCTTAAACAAAGTTATTCTCATTTTACTAGTGATAATGATAAAAAAATCTTAGAAACTATTGTGAAAGATTTTGAAGAAAAAAATTTTTCGTTGTTGAATACTCAGGAAATACAATATTTGACTAGAAATTCTCAAGAAAACTGGGCAAAATATCTTGTTCACAGACATAAATTCAATTTTTATGAAGATTCTCATAGTTTACCTGACTTTCCACTTTATCTGATACTTGAACCTGTCTCTGCTTGTAATTTGAGATGTCCATTTTGCCATCAAATAGATGAAAAATTTACTTCGAGTAAACAGATGGGAATGATGGAGTTAGAACTTTTTAAAAAAATTATTGATGAAGCAGTTGATTCTGGAACAGAGGCAATAACTTTAACTTGTAGGGGTGAACCCACACTTCATCCACAACTTGGTGAGATGTTAGAATATTGTACTGGGAAATTTATAGAATTTAAAATGAATACAAATGCAACAAAATTAAATGAAAAGCTTATTCACCAAATTTTGAAGAGTGGTATGACGGATTTAGTTTTTTCTGTAGATTCGTATTATAAAGAAGAGTTTGAATCACTCAGGGTTAGAGCTGTATTTGAAGATGTTGTGGAAAATATTAAAAAATTTAAAGAGATTAGAGACAAAGATTATCCAAACTCTGGATGTGTCACTAGGGCAAGTGGTGTACAGGTATCAGATAAACAAAATCCACAAAAATTTGAGGACTTTTGGAAACAATATGTAGATTTTGTTGTTATGGTAAGAATGCTAAATAGATGGGACATTTATAACAATTCCACAGATATTGCAGGTAGTTCTCCATGCCATTATCTTGGTAGAAGTTTGTGCATCTATTTTGATGGTTCGGTAATACCATGTGACTTAGATTATGAAGCTAAATTGTCTTTGGGAACAATGAATGATTTTAGCATTAAAGAAATTTGGCATAGTGATAAATATAAAAAAATGTTTGATTCTCATCAAAACGGTAAACGTAATAACTACTTCCCTTGTGATAGATGTCCTGTTGGTACTTAGCTTAGGAATAATTGGATATAGGAAGCATGCTGGAAAGCTAATTTCTTTTTTGGAAAAAAATCCAGAATGTAAAATTAATTATGTGTATCACCCAACAAAATCTCTTGATGATAGATTTACAAATGATTTTAGTAATCTATATGATTGTGATGCAGTTATAATTGCATCTCCTAATAAAACACATTATGAATACATTGAAAAACTAACTAAAAATTTTAAAGGATATATTTTTTGTGAGAAACCACCTGTGATATCTTTGGCTGAATTGGAGAAGCTGGAAAAATTGCCTGAGGAATGGAAGCAAAAAATTTTCTTTGATTTTATGCTTCGCTTTAGTGATCTTAGTGAGCTAATTAAAAATAAAATAAACTCTGATGAGTTAGGCATGATAGTACATATTGACATTCATATGACAAAAGGCTTAGCATTTAAAAAAGAATATGCTAATTCTTGGCGTGCGGATGGGAAAACTAATTTGCATAACATACTCGATGCAAATACTATACATCATATTGATTTAGTTAATTTGTATCTAGGAAAAATTGATAAACTAACCTATTTTCCATCATTGGTTTCAAAAAATGGAACATCGTTTGATACTAGCTATGTTATATTGAGATACGAAAACGGTGTAACTTTGTCAATTTTTAATTCCTATGCAACCCCATTAATTAATGACATTTCGATTATAGGTACGAATGGTCATCTGACAATCAGGAATAATCATCTCGAAATTCAATCACCCAGGGATACTTTTGACAAAAATGGATTGTTTACAAATCCACCAACATTTTTTCAATCAGATTTTTCAATTCCAAACGATATTGAGAATTCGTTAAAAAAATCACTTGATTATTTCATATTACACGCACGTGAAAACAAAAATTTTGATTTAAATCACTTTCAGACAAGCATGCAAACAAATCGTTTAATACTAAAACTGAAAGAGACTGAGTTATGAATAGTGCTTATTATTTATAAATACAATAAATGGGAAATTTATGTTGGAAAATCAAAATAAGGATAAAGAATTTCTTGGTTCGTCTCAAAGATTTTTAATTAATGATGATTCAAGAATAAACACTAGACTACAAGATGAACAATTTGGACAGTTTGACGATGATTGGATTTTTTCTATTGGAGATATTCCAAAAGAATTTAGAACAGAAAAAAGACAGGAAAATTATATTTTAGCAAAACATGAAGAGCATGAACAAAAGATTATTCTAAAATCTAAACCATATAATATTCATATAGAACCAACAAACATTTGTAATCTACGATGTCCTTTATGCTCAACGGGAGCAGATGCACAAACTAGAAAAAAAAGCATCCTAACATTTGAAAATTTTAAAAAACTCATTGATGATATTAAAGATACTACGTTAATTTTATCACTTCAAAATTGGGGAGAACCAACATTAGTACAGGATCTACCAAAAATGATTCATTATGCATCAAACGCTGGTATTTTTACTCGTATGTCAACTAATTTTTCAGTAGATTATACTAATGATTATTTTGAACAATTCATGAAATCTGGTTTAGGGAGATTAGTTATTGATATTGATGGAACTACACAAGAAATCTACGAACAATACAGAGTACAAGGAAATTTAGAGCTTGTAATAAACAATACAATACGTGCTGTTAAATTTAAGAAAGAAAACAACTTGAAATACCCTATTATTCAGGTACGAATGTTAGTTACAAAGAAAAATGAGCATCAAATTGAAGATTTTAAAAAATTAGCAAAAAAATTATGTACAGATGAAATGGAATTAGGTAATATACAATTAAATCCAAATACTGTTTCTGAGGAATGGTTACCAAAAAATAAAGATTATGTGTACGAAACTTATCTTGGCAAACAAGTTACTAATCCTTGCCATTGGCCATGGAGCGGACTTGTGATTAATGCTGATGGTGGTATTTCATCATGTGCAATTGTAGATGATCAAAATGCAGATTTTGGAAATGTACTTGAAAATGATATTATGCAAATTTGGAATAATGAATATTATCAATCAGCAAGAACAACGTGGAGTAAAGTAGGTAAAAGATCAAAGACAACTATTTGTAATATATGTAAAAATGATACTCATAATAAACAACTTTTGAGAGTAGGAAATACTTTTAGTTTAACTTTGAATAAAAATGTGTCATTTTCTAAACAAAACAAAGACGAAAAATCAAAAATTAAGAAATTATAAAACTTGATTTTTTTAATTTAGTTACCTTTTTCTAAAATTTCTTCCACTCGTTCACATATTATATGATAAATCACTCTATGCGCTTCTTGAATTCTTGGTGTTGAATTTGATTTCACAACTAAAGGAATATCTACAATTTTTTTAATGGTACCACCACCATTTCCAAGTAGTCCAATAGTAGAGGCGCCTTTCTTTTTAGACACTAAAAGAGCTTTACGTACGTTGGCAGATTTTCCACTGGTAGAAATTCCAATAACCACATCATTATTTGATACTAAACTTTCACACTGTCGGCTAAATGATGATGTGAATGAAAAATCATTTGATATTGCAGTAATTATAGAAGTATTACTAGTCAAAGCTAGCGCCGGATAGCTTTGTCTTTTTAATTTGAATTTACCAATTAGTTCTGCAGCAATATGTTGCGCGTCAGCAGCACTACCACCATTTCCAAATAATATTATTTTTTTACCGTTATTCAAACAAGTAGCAATTTTATCAATTGTTTTCTTTATTTCCGGAGTCATAGATGTTAAATTAGCTATCAAATCTGAGCTGGAAATTATAATTTTATCAATTTTTTTTCCATTCATTTTATTCGAAGTATTACTAGTCATTTCCAATTTTACCTCCTTAACTTCTTCATCACTGAAACCTCTGAAGGGTAAACTTTCTTTACACCATCTCCCAAGATCAAATCTAGCATCCTAATATCTCTGATTAATCGTACAAGTCCAATTGGTTCAAGAG
>Ga0310120_10000970_pt1 | contig 21889 bp, 12 predicted proteins | sample CB27_AW_983_MG_FD_203506 | JGI IMG/M metagenome (GOLD analysis project Ga0310120, IMG submission 203506) | Marine microbial communities from Western Arctic Ocean, Canada - CB27_AW_983 | ecosystem: Environmental > Aquatic > Marine > Oceanic | place: Canada: Western Arctic Ocean | collected...
GTGGCCGCTGTCATACCGACATTTACGAGCAGTGGAATTCATCAGCTCACCACTTCTCGTCGTTCAACAACCAGTGGTATCGGAAATCGATTGAGTATATGCAGGATGTCGTGGGCACGGAGCCATCCAAGTGGTGCGCTGGCTGTCACGATCACGCCATGTTCTTCAACGGACAGTTTGACCAGCCGGCGCGTGAGCAGATCGACACCCCGGAGGCGCAGGCCGGTCTCGGGTGTGCCTCGTGTCATGCGGTCGTGCATGTTGGTAGCACAATGGGACAGGGCGACTTTGTTATCGGCTACCCGCCGCTCCACGATTTAGCTGTGAGTCAGAATCCGCTGTTGCAACGCCTGCATGACAAGCTGGCGTATCTCTCACCTGAGCCACATCGCCGGACCTTTATGAAACCGTTCCACCAGGAGCAGAGCGCCGAATTTTGCTCGGCCTGTCACAAGGTGCATCTTGACGTGCCCGTCAACGACTATCGGTGGCAGCGGGGTTTTAATGCGTATGACAACTGGCAGGCGTCTGGCGTTTCCGGGCAGGGTGCCCGGTCGTTCTATTATCCACCGACGCCACAAACCTGCCGCGATTGTCACATGCCGCTGGTGCCGTCGGACGATCCGGCGGCGGACGATGGGTTTGTACGCTCGCACCGATTTCCTGGTGCGAACACCGCCCTGCCGTTCGTCAATGGCGATTCGGCACAGCTTAAGGCGGTACAGGACTTTCTTCGCGATGATCAAATCTCCGTCGATATCTTCGGTGTCGCGCGAGTTAGCGAGGCGGTTCGGTCGGTAGGTCTCGGCTCGCGCGGAGCCGAACCGACCTTGTCGAGCACGTTTGCGGTTGGTGAGGAATCGGCCCAATTCGGGGTCGGGCGCACTATGCCAAGCGGTGCGCCTCCAGCTGAAGTCGTCGTCCTGCTGGACGGGACGTCGGGGGCGGTGCGCCGCGGTGAGTCCGTGCGTATCGAAGTGGTTGTGCGGACTCGAAAGGTTGGCCACTTTTTTCCAGGTGGCACGGTCGATGCGTTCGATGTCTGGGTGGAGTTCGAGGCGGTTGATGATCAGGGTCGTGTCCTTCTTCACAGCGGTGAGGCTGCGGATGGGGGAAGCGGCCCGGTTGATCCCGGGGCTCACTTCTACCGAAGTCTCCAGCTCGACGAGCGGGGCAATCCAATCAACAAGCGGAACGCGTGGATGACGCGCTCGGTTGCGTACGTGCGGCTTATTCCGCCTGGGGCTGCCGACACGGTTCACTACCGACTTCAGATTCCAGAGGATGCCGGAGACCGTATCGTCCTACGCGCAAAGGTCAATTACAGGAAGTTTGCCTGGTGGCTCACCCAGTGGTCGTATGCGGGTGTGCGGGCCCCGGCCGATACCAGCCCCGCGGTGGCCCCGTCCTTTGACGACGGGGAGTGGGTGTTTACCGGTGACACGTCCGATGTCTCTGGATCGACCAAGGTCATTCCAGATCTCCCGACCACCGTCATGGCCGAGGCAGAGGCATCGCTCGTGGTTGTGGATGCCGCCGCGGCGTTTCCGTCGGTGGTTCCATCGACCGGTGTGGCTGTGCGCGAGCGGTGGAATGACTATGGAATCGGTCTGCTGCTTCAGGGCGACCTGCGCGGGGCGGAGGCCGCATTCCGGCAGGTGATGGCGATCGATCCGAGTTACGTCGACGGACCAGTCAACGTGGCTCGCACCAGATTGCAGGAGGGTGACGTCGACGCCGCGATCCCACTACTTGAGCAGGCCTTGCAGCTGGAGCCGGGGTTGGCACGAGCCCACTTCTTTCTCGGAACCGCTCTCCGTTCGCTTGGGGAGTACGATGAGGCGATGGGGCATCTCGAGATGGCGCGTGCGGCGTATCCTCGCGATCGGGTCGTATTGGGTCAAATCGGACGTCTACACTTCTTGGAGCGCCGGTTTGATGATGCCATCGAGGCGCTCGAGGAGGTACTCAGGATCGACCCGGAAGATCTCTTAGCTCACTACAATTTGATGCTGTCGTATCAGGGTGCTGGGGATCCGGAGCGCGCCGCGGCCGAGCGTGTGCTTTATGAGCGCTTCAAAGCCGACGAAGCGGCGCAGGCGATTACCGGCCCATATCGTCTGGCTTCGCCCGAAGACAACAACGAACGGCAGTCGGTCCACGAACACGGGTCGACGCCGGCGTCGTGAGGCAGTCCGAACACCGATGAGACAAAGTGCGTGGTTCGTGTGGGTCGGAGTAGTGGCAACTGTGGTGGTGTCCGCTGCCACCCCGGTCGTGTTCACCGACGTGACCAGTTCGTCGGGTCTGGACTTCGTCCATCACACCGGCGAGTTTGGCAAAAAATACATGCCAGAGACTCTAGGTGCCGGTGGGGTCTGGCTCGATGTCGATGACGATGGGTGGCAGGACATTGTTCTTGTGAACTCGACGTCGTTCCCCGGACAGGTCGATGCAAGGACGCATGCCGCGCTTTATCGGAACGACGGGGACGGGACGTTCACCGATATCACCGCCGGGTCGGGTCTCGATATTTCCCTGTACGGCATCGGAGCTGCGGCCGCCGATTTCGACAACGATGGGCGAGTCGACATCTATCTGACCGCACTGGGGCAGAACCGATTGCTACGAGGGCAGGGTGACGGGACGTTCGTCGATGTGACCGACGAGAGCGAAACAGGCGATCCAGGGTTTTCGACCGGTGCGGTGTGGTTTGACTATAACAACGACGGTCATCTCGATCTGTTTGTTGCCAACTATGTGGAATGGACCCCGCAGAATGATCTTTACTGCACGCTTGACGGGGAGACGAAGTCGTATTGCACGCCGGAATCGTATCGCGGCCAAAGCTCAACGTTGTATCGAAATCTCGGTGATGGGACGTTCGACGACGTGACGGTGGCGGCCGGTGTCAGCAGTCTGTCTGCCAAGGCGTTATCGGCCACGATGTTTGATGCCGACAGCGACGGGTGGATGGACCTGTTCGTGACCAACGACACCCAGCCGAATCAGTTGTTCCAGAACCGCGGTGATGGCACGTTTGACGATGTGGCGGTTGTTGCTGGCGTGGCGTTCAGCGAAGCCGGAGTGGCGCGAGCTGGTATGGGCGTCGATGCGGCAGACTACGACGGTTCCGGGCGGCCGAGTCTCATCATTGGTAACTTTTCGAACGAGATGATGGCGCTCTATCACAATGAGGGTAATGGCCTGTTTATTGACGAAGCGCCGCGTTCGGCAATCGGTCGCGCTACCCTCTTGACACTGACTTTTGGATGCTTCTTCTTCGACTTTGACTTGGACGGGTGGCCCGACGTGTTCGCCGCAAACGGCCACGTTGCCGACGACGTCGACCGCGTGCAGTCACGGGTTACGCATGCGCAGCGGCCTCAGTTGTTCCGCAATCTTGGCCAAGGTCGATTCGAGGAGATCATCGGTGGCGTAGGCGAGGCGCTGCAACAGGTCATGGTCGCCCGTGGTGCGGCCTATGGCGATCTGGACAACGACGGCGACCTCGACATACTCGTGACTTCCAACGGGGGTGCGCCCAAGCTATTACGTAATGACGGCGGAAACGCTAACAACCTGCTACGTTTAAAAATCGTTGGCGTTAATTCGAACCGGGATGGAATCGGTGCTCGTGTCGAGGTGACGACGGGGAGCCAGATGCGCTGGCAGGTCGTAAAGACCGGGTCGAGCTTCGCGTCACAGAGCGAGCTTCCGCTAACGTTTGGTCTTGGCGACACCATGACCGTCGATGCGGTTCGGGTTATCTGGCCCGGCGGGTTGATTGATGAAATTGATGAGATCACCGCTAACCAGTTCCTCATTATCGAGGAGGGCCGTGGTGTATTGCACGCTACGCCGATTGTGCGAGGGCAGGGGTGAGTCGTTCCGGTGAGCGCGGGTCTCCCTGGCGCGTCGGCGTCTGGGTGTTCTGGCTCGCGACAGTCGGTCTCGCGGCAGCCATGTTCTGGCTCACTCGCCCCCCCGCGGGACTGCCGCCAGTGGGGTCAGACGTGTATCGAGACACGGTCCGCGCGTTTTACCGCGGTCTGGCGTCGCTCGAGGTGGGATTGCTCGACGATGCCAGAACGCAGTTCTCGCTTGCCGCGGCACTGGCTCCAGCCGAGCCCGCCATCGCCGCGAATCTTGCGGTTATTCACGTGGGATTCGGCGATGACGATCTGGCGGGCGATCAGCTCGACATCGCTCAGACACTTGCCCCCGACAGCGCCGAGGTCGCACTTTTGGAGGGGCAGCTCGCAGGCTTTCGTGGTCAGTTCGACGTCGCGGTCACTCATTATCGCCGCGCTGCCGACCTGAGTGCCGAGAATCTGAAGGCCCGCTTCGCGTTAGCACAGGAGCTCGGGCGCACCGGTGACGAGGAAGATGCGGCTGAGGCCCAGCAACTACTCGAGCAAATTCTTGACCGCGACCCGGGGAACCTCGCGGTGCTGGTGGCGCACGTCCGCCTGGCCTCTGAGCGGGGTGATGTCCAGGCCGTTACCGACACGGTCGAGCGTTTGACGGTAATGAGTTCCGATTGGCCGGGCGCTGCGCAGACCCAGCTCGATGGGCTGACGGCGGCGGTCGCCGAGGCTGACTTGCCACGGGCCGTGACTGCGGCGGCGCTGCTCCGTAATGTTCTGGTCCGCGTCACGGCGTTTGTCGAGGGTCAGACCGTGATTAGTGTCCGAGCTGGGTTGGTTGCCGATCCACTCTCGGAGTTTCTCAGGTTGCCGTCTCCATCAGCGATGGCGGCGCCAATCGACGACACGCTTACCTACACGGTAGAGTCGCTTGATCCAGACGGACCGCCCGCACAAGCGGTTGCCGGCATCGTGTTGTCGAATGACGCGACGACGCCTGCGGTCATCGTCGTCGACGAACAGCAAATACGGAGGGTCGACACCAGCCAGTCATTTCCGCTTCCGGATGGGGGTTTGGAGGATGAGATGCCTGTTGTCTTGAGGGCATTCGACTGGAACAGTGATTTCAGGGTCGACCTTGCGGTTAGCGGTGGTGGTAGTCTCAGTTTACTCGAACAAACCGAAGCTGGGACGTTTCAAGCTGTGTCGCTTGTGTCTGCGGATGGCGCTCGGATCGTCGCGGCCGAGGCCAGTGGTGTGTGGGTGGCGGATGTCGAGATGGATGGCGACCTCGACATGCTGTTGGGCACCGTCGGTTCCGATCCCGAGCTCCTGCGAAACAATGGTGACGGTTCGTGGGCCCTAACCCAGCCGTTTGCGACTGTTACAAACCTGGTGGGATTCACGTGGGGCGACCTCGACCGGGATGGCGATCCCGACGCGGCGCTGCTCGATGCCGAGGGCAAGATTAGTCTTTTCGAGAACCGGCAGGCCGGCCAATTTACAGACTGGCCCAGGTTGGGTCTACCGACTGGGGTCATGGCGATGGCGCTTGGCGATCTCGATGCCGATGGCCGTCTCGGTCTTGTAATGCTTGACGGAACTGGTGCGCTGTGGCACTCAACCTGGCGTGCTGACAATTGGGAGACAGAACGGGTCGCGACGTGGGACTCGTTTCCTGTGAGGAGGCACCCCGCATCCCACCGTCTACTGCTTGCGGACCTTGACAACAACGGCGGACTCGATGTAATTGGGTCGGCCGGGCCCGACACGCGCATCTGGCTGGCGGACGAGCGATCTGTACTCGAGCCTTTCGATACGCCATTGTCGGCGGAAGCCGTCAGCGTCGTCGATTTAAACGGTGACGGATGGCTGGATTTTGTTGGTCTTCAAGATGGAGCGGCGGTGAAAATACTCGGTCGGGGGACCGCCGGGTATCAGTGGCAGGAAATCCGTCCTCGTGCGCAGCTGGCGGCGGGTGACCAGCGGATCAATTCGTTCGGTGTTGGCGGTGAGATCGAGGTACGGTCCGGCCTACTCGTACAGAAGCAGGTGATAAGCGGCGCACCGGTGCACTTCGGTCTTGGGATGTACCCGTCTGTTGACGTAACCCGCATCGTATGGCCGAACGGCGTCATGCAGGCCGATTTCGATTTGGCGACCGGTCAGGTTGTCATCGCGGATCAGCGGCTTAAAGGATCGTGTCCCTGGCTCTTTGCGTACGACGGCACCCAGATGCGGTTCGTGACCGACTTCTTGTGGCGGTCCCCACTCGGGTTGCGGATCAACGCACAGGAGACCGCTGGTCTCACGCAGACTGAGGACCGGATTGTGCTCCGAGGCGAGCAGCTGGTGCCTCGAGATGGGCAGTACGACCTTCGTATTACTGCCGAACTGTGGGAGACGCACTTCTTTGATGCAGTGTCGCTGATGGTCGTTGATCATCCGGAAGAAACCGAGATTTATGTTGACGAGCGTTTCGCAGGTGAACCGGTTCCGCTTGCAACCTACACGGTCGGCACGTCTCGGCCGGTGCAGCGCGCGTGGGACGACACGGGGGCCGACGTCACCAACATCGTCGACACTCGCGACGGACGATACCTAGCATCGGTTGAGCGTGGCCGATACCAGGGAGTGACCCGCGACCATTTGGTGGAGGTTGAGCTCGATCCGACGGCCGCGGACCATGAGGCGGTCTACCTGCTGGCGCATGGATGGGTGTATCCGACTGATAGCAGCATCAACGTCGCGCTCGGGCAGAGCAGGTATCCGACGCCGCGCGGAGTGGCGCTCGAGGCAAGAGATCAGACCGGGAGGTGGCGGGTTGTTCATCCCGACCTAGGTTTTCCGGCCGGTAAGAACAAGACTATGGTCATCGAGTTGACTCGATTGGCCGACGGCCACTTCCCGAGGCAGCTAAGATTACGGACCAATCTTGAGGTTTACTGGGACTGGATCGGGTACGCCCCAAAATTAGAGGAGGCGTCGTCTACTTCGGTCAGGCTCGACCCCCAGTTGGCGACACTACGATATCGTGGCTTTTCTCGAACAGACTTTCTTGGTCCGCGCGGACTTGAGATTCCTCGCTATGAAATCGCCAATACACGTCCCAGGTGGCGCGACCTCGTCGGGTTCCACACGAAATTTGGTGACGTCAGAGAGCTGCTCAGAGAGGTTGACGATCGCTACGTCATTATGAACGCCGGCGACGAGCTCAATCTCCGCTTTCCTGTTCCGGCACCGCCACCCGTCGGATGGCGGCGTGATTTTGTCTTGGTTGGCGATGGCTGGGTAAAGGACGGCGACTTCAATACGACCCACTCGAAAACGGTGGGGCCACTCCCATCGCACGACCAAGTGGAGTATCGTGACGCCGACTCATCGGTGCTGGACGACGATCCGGTCTATCGGCGGCACTTTAAAGACTGGCAGACCTACCACACTCGCTTTGTTACCCCTGCCGAGTATCTAGCTGGACTCACCCGAACGCCACGCTAACCCTGACTCAGAAACAGACGCCATCAGGTCAGGTGGAATCTGTTTTAAGTCTGTCTTACGTGTACGCAAGGGTGTCAGAAAAAGTGATAGAAGATAACGTTCTGGTTTGTTCGGGCGTGTACGATGGCGGCGAGCTTCTTGGATTCCGTCATAAAGTGTTGGTGTCGTTAATCCAAGGCTGGAAAATGGCACCACGCCTTTGCGGCTTACGATCCGGTCGAACCGAACCCGTCGGCGCCGCGGATGGTGTCACCGAGTGTCTCAGTTTCCACTACCTCCACTTCCACACGCGGCTGCACAACGAGTTGAGCAATGCGCATTCCCCGCTCGACCCGGAACATCGTCTGACCGTGGTTAATCAGCACCACGCTGATTTCACCCCGATATCCTTCGTCGATCGTGCCTGGACTGTTCAGGACTGTCACGGCGTGGTTACGCGCAAGCCCACTCCTTGGGCGCACCTGCGCTTCGGTTCCCGCTGGCAACTCGACGGCGATTCCAGTCGGGATGGTCTCGACCTTACCTGGCGCGATAGTGGCGTCAACCGCGGCATACAGGTCGAGACCTGCATCGTTCGGCTGAGCGTAGTGGGGGAGAACTGCGGTGGCGACAAGACGTTTCACACGAAGTTGCATTCGGGTTCACCCTTCTGTTGTAGCTGGACTGGAACTGCCGCGTCGTTCGTACGTGCAGGGTCTCATATCACGATATGCGTAGACGTGGTCGATACAAATCAAGTGCACGGATGACGTCTGATCCTAAAATATGGGCAAGACTTGCCGCAGGTAGACTATAGCGGCGGCAGCGCGTTCACCGAGCGGGAACCTGGCGAACTGGCTCGTGGAACTCGTAATGCCCAGAGGACTCCCGGTTTGGTGCCAGACGAATCTCAGCAGGCCGAATCTGAAGAGGCTGCAGCCCGGAACCACTCGTGGCGGCAGTTTGTCGAGCAGGTTCGGCGTGGCCAGGGCGGGACGTTTGCCGAGCAGTGGTTGCGCTTTGAGGAAATTTTCAAGGACAGTCCGACCGAGGGCGGTCCTCCGCCCGTTTGGCATCCCTCGCCAGGTGCGCCCTCCAACCTAGACAGATTCATGAAGTCGCTTGGTATCGATGGCTATGCTGAACTCCATCGATGGTCGGTGACTGAGCGCGAGGCCTTTTGGAGCAAGGTGACTGATGAGCTGGGTGTCGTGTTCTCCCGTCCTCCAGACCGGGTTCTCGATCTCAGCCGCGGTGTGAAGGATCCCCGATGGCTCGTCAAAGCAGAATTTAACATCGTTGATAGTTGTTTCACCGCACCGGGCGACAAGCCGGCTGTGATAACAGCGACTGAGTTTGCACCTGAACTTCGGGTGACGACGTATGGTGAGCTCGAACGGTTGGTGAATCGGATCGCGAACGGGTTCAAGGCGCACGGTTTTCGTCCAGGGGAGACCATTGCGCTCTATATGCCCATGACTCTTGAGTGTGTCGCGGTCTACTTGGCCATCATCCGCGCCGGGCTGTGCGTCGCCTGTATCGCGGACAGCTTTTCACCGCCAGAAATCTCAAAACGCTGTGAGATTGCGAGTGCGAAGTGTATCGTGACGGTCGACGGGTTCGAGCGGGCTGGTCGTACGATTCGACTGTACGAGAAGGTACGGCAGGCGGAGATACCAGAGGCGATCGTTATTACAAAGGCCTGGGATGCCGTCCCGCGACGCAAAGGCGACCTGAGCTTTGACGAACTTCTCTCGTCCCATGACGAGTATGAATCGGTCGGGTCCACTCCGTCCGAGACGATCACCGTCCTCTTTTCTTCAGGCACGACCGGGACGCCAAAAGCGGTGCCATGGACCCACCACAATCCGATCAAGTGTGCGATGGACGGCCACTTTCACCAGGATATTCGCGGTGAGGATGTTGTTGCCTGGCCCACCAATATCGGTTGGATGATGGGACCGTGGCTGATTTTTGCGACACTAGTCAACGACGCCACGATGGCGCTTTTCGAGGGGTCACCGACCGGGAAGGCGTTCACCCGTTTCGTTAGCGACGCTCGGGTTAGCGTGCTGGGAGTCGTGCCGTCACTGGTGCGAGCCTGGCACTCTGGCAATATCGTCGACGAGTCCTGTTGGCCGCACGTCCGGTTGTTTAGCTCCACTGGTGAGCCTTCGAACCGGCGTGATGCCCTGTGGCTGATGAGCCGAACCGGTTACCGGGCGCCAACCATCGAGTATCTCGGTGGAACAGAGATCGGCGGTGGACATTTAACGGGGACTGTTGTCCAGCCGGCATCGCCTTCGACGTTTACGACACCCGCTCTGGGAATCGATTTCATCGTGCTCAACGACGAGGGTAACGAGGTGGATGCGGGAGATACGGGGGAGTTGTTCTTGATCCCGCCTTCGATTGGTCTGTCACAGACGCTGCTCAACCGCGACCACGAGGAGATCTACTATGCTGGCTGCCCCTCCGGGCCTGGAGGCGAAGTGCTCCGACGCCACGGCGACGAGATCGGGCGATTACACAACGGGTATTTCAGGGCCCAGGGGCGGGCCGACGACGCCATGAACCTGGGAGGGATCAAGGTGAGCTCGGTCGAGCTCGAGCGCGTCATCGAGAGTCACCCAGCCATTCAGGAAGCGGCGGCTGTTGGTGTACAGAGTGAGGCAGAAGGGCCGGAAAAGCTGGTGGTCTTCGTGGTGATCCGGTCCCAGCATGACGACGAAGGCCTTCGGCCAGAGTTGCAGCAACGGGTTGCCGTCGAACTCAACCCTTTGTTTCGGATCGACGAACTTGTCACGCTTGACTCCTTGCCCCGCACGGCGTCGAATAAAATTCTGAGACGCCAGCTTCGCGCTCAGTACGTTCGGTCGGGATGAGCGTGGTCGTCCACCGCTTCAGCGTTCCTGCATATGAGGGTATCTGTAGTCACGGGCAGGCACGAACGTCTCCTTTGTCGTACGGGTGCTCACCCAGCGAATCAGGTTTAGATAGCTCCCAGCCTTGTCGTTCGTCCCGGACGCTCGAGATCCGCCGAACGGTTGCTGACCAACAACGGCTCCCGTCGGCTTGTCATTGATGTAGAAATTTCCTGCCGCATTACGAAGCCGTGTGTGAGCAAGATTAATCGCCTGTCGGTCGTTGGCAAAGATCGAACCGGTTAGGGCGTATGTTGACGTCGTGTCGCAGAGTTCGAGTGTCTGCGCGTAGTCGTCGTCTCGATACACGTAGATGGTCAGCACCGGGCCGAAGAGCTCGGTCTCCATCGTCACGTAGTGAGGATCCTTGGCCTGGATGATGGTGGGCGAGACGAAGAAGCCGGTGCTGTCGTCGCAAGTTCCGCCGCAGATGATCTCTGCATCTACGTCGGTTCGGGCGGCTTCGATATATTGTTTCAGTGAGTCATAAGATGCTCGGTCGATCACCGCACCCATAAAGTTGCGGAAGTCGCTGATATCTCCATAGGAGATAGCCTCGACTTGGCTACACAGTTGGTCCTTGAGAGTCTTCCAGAGGCTCTCGGGGATATAGGCGCGGCTGGCCGCACTGCACTTCTGACCCTGATACTCGTACGCGCCACGGATGAGATTAGCGGTGAGCTCGTCTGGGTCGGCCGACGCATGGGCGAAGACGAAGTCCTTACCGCCAGTTTCACCGACGATTCGCGGGTAACTCTTGTATAACGCGATATTCGAGCCAACTGCTCTCCACATGCCTTGAAAGACCTCGGTGCTTCCGGTGAAGTGGACGCCGCCGAGGTCCGGGTGATTGATTGCGGGGTCACCAATCTGACCTCCGCTTCCAGGGACCATGTTGATGACACCATCAGGCAAGCCGGCCTCCCGTAGGAGTTGCATGATCCAGTAGGCGGAGTACACAGAGGTGGAGGCTGGCTTCCACACGACCGTATTACCCATCAGTGCCGGGCTTGTCGGTAGATTGCCGGCGATACTGGTGAAATTGAACGGCGTCGCGGCGAAGATGAAGCCTTCGAGGGGACGGTATTCAACAGCATTCCAGATACCTGGCGCACTGATCGGTTGGGACTCGAAGATCTGAGGCAGATACGATGGGTTGAATCGCCAGAAGTCGATTAACTCGCAGGCCGCGTCGATCTCCGCTTGAAACACCGTTTTACTCTGGTTCAGCATCGTGGCGGCGTTGAGGATCGGTCGATAGCGACCAGCGAGTAACTCGGCTGCCTTGAGGAAAATCGCGGACCTCGCCTCCCACGGCATATTCGCCCAGTCGGCGCGTGCTTCGGCGGCGGCTTGTATGGCTTGCCGTACGGAACCGGCGTCACCCTTGTGGTAGGTGGCAACAGCCTTCCGGTGGTCGTGTGGCAGGATGCACTGCCCGAGGTTTCCGGTCATCACGTTGCGGCCCCCAATGATCATCGGTATCTCGATCTGACTACTCGCGAACTGGTCGAGCTGGTTCTTGAGGGCCTGTTTCTCTGGGGAATCTGGAGCGTAGGTCAGGATCGATTCATTGATCGGCGTGGGGACGGAAACGCGAGCGTTGATCATCGAGTGCTCCTCAATAGCGGGTGACGCTGCTTGCGTGACTAGCTGTGGCAAGAGTACAACGAAACTCCATGTATTCTCCCACAGCCAGCGGGACACAATCATGGCTGATTTCGGCCGGAGATGCTGCGGTACACTTCGGCAACCCCGTGGCCCACGACATTCGGTGTCGACACCTATCGGGAAACATTCGAGCGGCCGGCGACGCCGTCTGAGCCGATGGTCGTTTTGGCGTACTACTTGAACGACACTTGCGGTACGGCCAGAATCGAGGGAGCGTTATGGAAGCTGAGCTGACGAAGGCGTTTGAACTTTACAAGGCCGCGGGCATTTTTGTCTCAGTGCTGTTCGTCGTCGCCTTTCAGCTTTTATGTCCAAATCGTCTGTCTCTTCAGATGCTCGTGAGCAACTGGAAGGTCAACGTGCCACTGGCTGTGATCGACACAGCGTTACTCTCGCTCCTGTGCGGTGCGTGTGTCAGTACCTGGGTCGGCACTGTTCGGCAGCATGGGATCGGTGTCTTCGAGACGGCCGCGCTACCGTATTGGACACAAGTGGCCGCGACGGTCGTCGTCCTGGACGTCGTGGCATATCTCTGGCATCGTGCGAATCATCGGTGGCCGCTGCTATGGCGCTTTCACGCGGTCCACCACTCCGATGTCCACTTCGACGCGTCCACAGCCTTCCGCTTTCATCCGGGCGAGCTGGTGATCTCACTCGGTGTCAAGCTGTTCGTCGTGACTTTGACCGGGCTACCTGTCCTCGGGCTGATCGTGTTTGAAGCAATCTACGGGTTCTGTAATCTCTTTGTTCACAGCGATGTTCGGATTCCGAGTAGTGGTGAGCGTCTTCTGGGATGGTTACTCGTGACGCCATCAGTACACCGGGCACATCACTCGGAGCGTCCTGAGATCCATAACCGGAACTTCGGTACGATTTTCTCGCTCTGGGATCGCCTCGGTCGGACGTATCTCGGCGGGGACGCTGACAGCTTGCTGACGCTAGGGTTGCCTGGCCAAGACGGAAGAGTGCTGAGCGTGGGGGAGGCGCTTCGATTACCCTTAAGGTCTAGACTGCACTAGACAGGATTCCTTCAGTAGTGTTAGGTTCGACAGAATAGTGGAGACTCCAAGATGACTTATCGACATCTCGCGTTCGTCACAGCTCTCGCTGTTCTATTGCTTCCGGCGGTTGGCCAGGCTCAAACGTACACGACAGCGTGGGGAGACCCAGACCTCCAGGGCATATGGACCAACGTGACGATTACCCCGTTGCAGCGACCGGTAGATTTTGCCGGGCAAGAGGTCCTGACCGAAGAGGAAGCTGCAGCCTTCGAACAGGTCACGGCAGAAAGGCGAGTGGATGGCCCTCCCAGAGCCGGCGACCCTGGCACCTATAACCAACACTGGTTCGACCGGGGAACAAAGGTTGTCGGTGACAGACGCACGTCGCTGATCATCGATACGCCAGACGGGCGAATTCCGTGGAGGCCAGATTCCCCCATATCTGCTGCGAATCGAAACGAGGGACGTGGCGTTGACTACTGGGACGACCACACCGATCTCGACACGGGTGAACGGTGTATCACGGACGGCATGCCGCATGTGCCGTGGGTCTACAACAACAACTATCAGATCTTGCAGTCTCCTGGATACATCGCGATTCTTCACGAGCAGTACAATGAACGCCGCATCATCACCGTCGACGGCAGTCCGCATGTCGAGGCGAACATCGATCAGTGGTTCGGGGATCCACGCGGCCACTGGGAGGGCGACACGCTGGTCGTCGAAACGACCAATTTTAGCGACAGAAGAAGCGACCGGTGGGCCAACAACTGGCGTATGCCCCGCCCGACGCTGCACATGGTTGAACGATTCCGACGCGTCGACGCGAATACGATTGACTACCGATTCACCGTCACCGACCCGACTACATTCACACAACCCTGGACCGCGGTGGCTCCCATGAGCGGAGATCAAGAGGCGATGGGGGCGACGGTCGGTGCGCTGTTCGAGTATGCATGCCACGAGGGAAACTACGCCGTGCCGAACGTCCTCCTCGGTGCACGGGCTACAGACAAAGCCGAGAGCACCAACTCGCGGTAGACTCCAACTTGACCGAGGAATGCCAGACTCCTTGGCATTCCTCGGCCCTTACCTCAATAGCGTCAGAGGGCTTTTGAGACGGGTTAGGCCCAGCGGAAGCCGTGCTTCACGAGCGGTAGCGAGCGGATACGGGTGCCCGTACTGGCGAAGATTGCGTTACAGACGGCCGGTAAGATCGGTGGCAATGCAGGTTCGCCCAGACCGGTTGGTGGGTTGTCGGTGATTCGGAAGTGCGCCTCGATTTCGGATGGGGCCTGCGCGAGTCGTACCATCGGGAACTGGTGAAGGTTGCTTTGCACGGTGCGACCTCGTTCGAAGGTGATCTCCTGCGCCATGAGCTCACTCAAACCATCGATGATCGCGCCTTCTACCTGAGCACGCGCACCGGTGGGGTTGATGATCTGCCGGCCGACGTCAACGGCGGCCCAGACCTTGTTGACCCGCACCCGCTTTGCCGAATCGACACTGACTTCCGCCACCTCAGCCACGTATCCTCGGTGGTCGAATTGGAAGGCGATGCCCATCGCTGTATCGGTCGGCAAGCGACGGGAGCCCCACCCTGACTTCTCCGCTGCGAGCTTGACGACCCCGCGCATACGGGCGGCGTCGTAGACGTCCCGACCTGCGTCGTCAGTCACCATCCGCGGTTCACCGAGCAGATCAAGTTTGAACTGAACAGGGTCGGCTCCCGCCGCATGCGCCAACTCGTCGATAAACGACTGGCTCACCCAGGCGAGCGCATTACTGCGAGGAGCACGGAGCGACCCGGTTGGGGCTCCCAGTGGTATCAGTGTGGCATGGACAGCGTAGTTCGGCACGAAGCCAGCTGGGAATTCGTTTGGTGGAAGGTCAGCTCGAGAAGCGAAGCGTTCTCCCTCACCAAAACTCACGAAGTGATTCCGCCAGGCGACGAGTGTACCTGCCGCATCCAGGCCACCCGACAAGTACTGGAAGCCTCCCGGACGGTAGAAGTCGTGGCGCATGTCGTCTTCGCGGGTCCAGAGCAGTTTGACCCGATCACCCACTACCTTCGAAATCCACGCCGCCTCAACCATGTAGTCGTTAACCAGGCGCCGACCGAAGGCACCCCCCATCAGTTCGAGGTGAATTGTGATTTTCTCTTCGGGGACGCCAAGCACTGAAGACACGAGCGGCAGACCATCCTGTGGCGCTTGCGTGGGAGCCCAGATTTCGAGTGAGCCATCCGTCTTGTAATGCGCGGTGCAATTCTGCGGCTCGAGAGAGGCATGGGCGATAAACGGGTACGAGTAGGCTGCCTCCACAACCGTCGCTGCATCCGGCAATGTGCTTTCGGCGTCCCCATCACTCCGTAGTGTGAATGCGGGTGGTTGCTGTGAGAGCTCGTCCGCTTGACGTGCCAGGTCGTCAGAGTTCTGGTCGGCAAATCGTCCCTCGTCCCACTCCACCTGCAGGCTCTGGCGAGCTGACTGCGCTTGCCACCAGGTGTCAGCCACGATTGCGACACCGCCAGCCAAGCCAGACAGCCTACCGCGGGCTCGTGTATAACTCCGCTCGTCGTCACTTTCGACGATGAAGGCGTGCCGTACGCCCGGAAGCCTTTTGATCGTTTCCAGATTTGCAGTAAGCGGCTTGCCTCCAAACACCGGGCACTTCTCGAAGACCGCGTAGCGGAGACCTGGGATCTCGAGATCGATACCGTAGGACTGTTTACCGACGACAATCGCGGCGTTGTCGACACCCGATGTCGAGTGACCAATGAGCTTGTAGTTTGCCGGATCCTTCAAGGGCACCGCATCCAGTTCTGGCGGTGTCAAGGTCGCGGCCGTCGCTGCCAGCTGCCCGTAGCCGAGGGCACGGTCGGACGGTCGATGGAGAACAGAACCAGAAGAAGTCTCACACTCGCTTGGTGATACGCCCCACGTCTGTGCTGCTGCCGCGATGAGCATCTGTCGAACCGCCGCGCCAACTTGACGAAGGGGATCCCAGTTGACCGGCGTTGCGGAGCTACCGCCGGCTCGCTGCCGTCCATACTTCGACACATCGAGGTCGGCTTGTTCGAGCGTCACGTCGTGCCAATCGACGTCGAGTTCCTCGGCGATCAGCATAGGCAGCATCGTCTTAACCCCCTGACCGGTCTCGGGGTTCTTGGCTATGATCGTCACAGCGCCGTCAGACGTAATACGGATGAAAGCCTGTGGTATGAAGTTCTCGGCAGGACGCACCGGTTGTCCAAACACCTCGGCCACCGGGTCGACGTAGCTGCCGAGGAGGATCCCGCCGCCGGCTAGTGCGGTCACACGAAAAAAACAGCGACGGTCGATTCGAGTGGGGTCCAAGAGGTCTTCTTACTTGTCAGTAGGGTGGACGCGGGCAGCTTGGTCCGACGCAGTCGGTTCAGGAGCCGAGATCGAAGCTGCCGCGTGGATGGCCCGGCGAATTCGCAGATACGTACCGCAGCGACACAGATTGCCGTTCATGGCAATGTCAATATCGGCATCCGTCGGTGTCCGATTTCTGGCGAGCAGAGCCGCGGCAGACATGAGCTGCCCAGCCTGGCAATAGCCACACTGCGGCACGTCGAACTCCTGCCAGGCCTGTTGAACCGGGTGCGAGCCGTTCGGAGAAAGTCCCTCGATTGTCGTGATGCGCGGGCCGGTGGCCGCTGAAACTGATACCTGGCAGGAACGAGCGGGTTCTCCGTCAAGATGCACTGTGCAGGCGCCGCATTGACCGATACCACAACCATACTTAGTGCCACGAAGGTTGAGCACATCCCGAAGGATCCACAAGAGCGGCATGTCGGACGGAACGTCGACCGTCGTTGGCGAACCGTTAACATTAAGTGTGGTCACCATAATTTACATCATAGTTTAAAAGGAACCACTGGGCACCCGGTGGGAGGGTGAGACGATAGTCTTGAAGATCACACGACTGGAACAGATATCTCTTGAATTGAGCTATGAGTGGATCAGTGAACCGTAACGTATCGCGTGCTGAAAAAATTGGGAGGAGTTACTGTGCGAACTATCGTCCGGTTCGTGGTTATTCTCGCTCTGTGCTGCGTGTCGTCCGCCTGCACGCCGGAGTCGGTTCCGGCGGCTGGTGTAACCGGCGGCGTGCCAGAAACAGAAGACCAGAAAATCCTCAATGCTCTGGGCCAGGCACTTGCACAGAACGTGTCTGGTAATGGCTTTTCGGCCGAGAACCTTACGTTTATACAGCGTGGCCTGAGTGACGCGGTCCTTGGTGAGGACGCCCTGGTAGAACTCAGTGAGTATGGTCCCAAGATCCAGGCTTTCATGGAGCAGCAGGCTGCCGGAGTCGCCGAGGGCGAATTGATCCAGGCGACCGCGTTCTTAGAAGAACAGGCTGGTGTCGAAGGGGCGGAGCGCACAGAGTCAGGAATTGTTATCCAGGAGATCATCGTTGGAACAGGAGCCAGTCCGACAGCCAAGGACACCGTGCAGGTGCACTACCATGGGACGCTCCGCGACGGCACGGTATTCGATAGCTCCGTAGACCGAGGCGAGCCCGCGACCTTCCCGCTGGACGGCGTGATCCCTTGCTGGACTGAAGGTCTACAGCATATTAGCGTTGGTGGCACGAGCCGGCTGGTTTGTCCTCCGCATCTGGCCTACGGTCCGCAGGGTCCACCAGGGATTCCTGGCAACGCGGCGCTTATGTTCGAGGTTGAGCTACTGGACATCATTCCGAATTAGCAGCTATGGTGGCACAATATTTTCCAACTCGATCTGCAGGAGGTTCTATGAATGTCGACAGACGGAAGTTCTTCGCATCGGTCGGTGGCATGGCAGCGGTGGCGGCCATGTCCCACGAAGACCGGGCAGAGGCCCTCGAGCATTTCATGACCGACGAGTTGGATCGGGCTCCTCGTTTTGGGCAGCCAGGTCTGCCAGCGGTCGAGCTTCAGGCGCCGCGTGGAACAGGCAACCTGTTCACCCCTCAGCCCGAGCCGTTTGATCAGATGCCAGCGAAGCCGACATTGATCGACTTCTTTAATCAGCGCTTCGCGCCGGCTCGACATGTGCTTCAGAGTGCTACGCACGCCATGAAGACCGGCCAGCCAGAGAGAATCGTCTTTGCCTGCTTGATTCACGACGTCACGCAGAATCTGATCAAGGTTGACCATGGCTATTGGGGGGCGCAGCTTTTCGCGCCGTATGTCGATGAGAGGGTCAGTTGGGCTGTCAAGTATCACCAAGCCCTCCGGTTCTTTCCCGATCAATCGGTCGGCTACGAGTATCCGGATGCTTACAACCGCATCTTTGGGCATGACTATGAGCCGGATCAGTACATCAAGGCCGACTACGAATTCGCTCGAAATCACCGCTATTACATGGAGGCTCGTCTGGTCACGGTCAACGACCAGTACGCATTCGATCCTGACGCGCGGGAAGTGAAGGTCGAGGAGTTCACAGACGTGATCGGTCGTCAGTTCAAGCAACCCAAGGAGGGGATTGGGTTCGACAACAGCCCTGTTGCTCACATGTGGCGTTCTATCATCAACCCGGATCGGCCGCTGTAGCCCACTGGGTTGAGTCTCACGCCGACGCCAGGCGGGTCATACTGAAGCCGGCCTCATGTTTTCATAACTCCGGCCCAGCGTACAAAACATCAGTATCGACACGTCCGGTTTCTGTATGCCTGGACGGGGACGCGCCGCTTATCTACGGCGTGGGCCCACCAGCGCTGCCGGTAAGCAAGTCCTCAACGCTATAGGCGCGGCCGTTCGAGACGACATGCCGGACCCGGTGAGTGGCGGTGATGTCTTCGAGCGGGTTACCCTCCACGATCACTAAATCCGCGAGCCTTCCCACTTCGATGCTGCCGGCATCGAGGCCGAGCGCCTCGGCCGGGACCACCGTGGCGGCCCGGAGCGCCTGATAGGGCGTCATGCCAGCCATCACGTAGGCCATCAGCTCGCCGTGCAGGTTGAACGCATTTGGCGAGTCAGTTCCAGCCACGACCTTGCCACCGGCCTTCTGGATGTTCATGACCATCTGCAGGGTGCCAGGGATTTCACCAGCCCCAGCTTGGCTACCTGCTCCGAGACGGCCGCCTTGTCCAGACACCTGGCGTTGCATCCAGCCTGGATACAGGCTGAAGCGCGGGTCCATCCGCATCTCCGGTTCCAGTTCCCAGAGGCGCGCGAGTCCTGTCCGCGAGACCATCGGGCACCAGATCGTGCCGGTCGCGCCGAAGATCTGTGACACGTCCGCATAGCTTTGCTGCAGCGTCCCGATCTTCGGCGAGTAGCCGCGACGGCTCGTGCCCGAGGTGTGCTCGCTGCCGTCCATCCCCACGAGTGCTGCGGGATAGATTTCGTGAGTTGAGGCGGGAACTCCGATATCGTGCGCGAACTCGACGATTCGTTTCTGCAGGACGTCGGTCATCCGGACATAGCTCTTGAGCAGGTCGTATTGCAGTACCTGCGCCCGCCGTAGCTCAAGCTCAAGATGCCTCGGACTTGCGATAGCGATCCCCATCTTGTAGTACACGCGCTCGTACTCCATTAGATGACCGGTTGTGAAGTACCGTGGTGCGATCCGGAGATTGGCGTCGCTTGCCTCGCGCTCCTCAACGGCTTCATAGGGAATGCCGCCAGGACTTCTGACCGTCGTGACACCGAACGCCAGGTGCGCGCGGCCCGCCGCTTCACCGAAGTCGGGCTGGAGGTGGGAGTGCCACTCGATGAGACCTGGCATGACGGTCAATCCGGAGGCGTCTACGACCGTTCCCGCATGCAAATCCTCGACATGCGGCTCGATACTGCCGATGCGGTTGCCCTCGATCACGATGTCTACATCGTTCTTTGCCGTTTCGTTCGTGCCGTCGACCAAACGTGAAGCATGTATGACGAGACGTGTCTCTGGAACATCTACTGTATAGGTCAGATTCACGGCGAGTTCGCGCACCTCGCCTGTCTCGATGTTTACTCGCTTCAGCTTGTCGTCGCTCAGGTACACGAGATGCTTCGAGTCTCCCTGCCAGCTTGGCGAGTTGGCATGTTCGGTCGTCACCTGTCGCGGTGGGCCGAGCGGTTCACCGGAGGCAGCAACCGGCCAAACCGAAAGGGTCCCCTCGTAGATAGCCGCCATCTTTGTTCCATCCGGTGACCAGACCGGTCCGCAGCCGCCACGTGAGTCGATCGAGAGATGTCGCACCGGTACGTACCACCGGTCGTCGCCATCGGCCGTTGCCGACATCGTCAGAACCTGGTTCGTCCCTTCACGGAAGCGGCTGGAGTACGGCAAGCTCCCGGCGATCGCGAGTCGCGTCCCGTCTGGAGACCACGTGGGCGGACCAGGCTGCGGGAGCTGGTCGTGCACCTTGGTGACCGTACCAGTGGCGACGTTGACGACCGAAAACTCGGCGACGCGCCACATACCCGTGACGTTAAAGACCGCGATGCGCGTCCCGTCAGGCGACCAGGCTGCGCCCAGTGGCTGTGTCGACATTGTCGTCAGCTGTCGGCTGTGGCCCGTGGCCATGTCGTGGACCCAGAGCTGCAGTTGGTTGCCTCCCTTGTCCGATGAGTACACGAGTTGGGATCCGTCTGGTGACCAGGCGGGGTCAGTGTCGTAGGCCGAGTCGTTGGTGATGTTCTCCGGCTCCGCGCCGATCGGCATTACGTAGATGTCGTTGAGCGCGGCGAAAGCCACCTTCGTGCCGTCTGGTGAAACCGTCGGCCGCACGAGACCGAGTGCCTTGCGGGGCGAAGTGCTATCGAAGTCGCGAGGACGCTTCGCGTAGCTGGGTGGCGTCACTCGAAGGGTTGCGGTGAATTCGATGGTCTCGGCTTCGCTTGACTCGAGCGCACGTTTTCGGATCTTACCGTCCGACGTGTAGTAGAACTCGCCGGATGAGCCCCAACTAACGCGGAACGGGAACGCGTTCTCGCTGCTGGTCAGCGGCGTTCCATCGACTTCCAGACGACTCTCACCGTCGGTTAGTGTGTGATACACAATCTGGCCACCGGGGCCCCACGAGGGCGCGTCGGCCCTGGACATGGCGCTTGTGAGCCTCCGTTCAGAACCTTCTGATACGTTGGCGATCCAGACCGACTGTTGCCCGCGGCCGCGGCGACCCCCAGCCCTGTTCGCCGGCGTGGCACCTCGCTGGGAGATGAACGCGATCTCTGTGTCGTCTGGTGACCACGATGGCATAAAGTCGTTGGCTGAGTCGTTCGTCACCTGTCGAAGCTCTCCGGTGGCCACGTCCATTACCCAGATGTTGTAGTCGCCGCCGAGCTGACTGCTGCGGTCCGACGAAAAGGCCAGGCGTGTGCCGTCGTGCGACCAGGTGGGTTCGCGGTCGTCGAAGGGCCCCCACGTCAGCTTGCGTTGATTCGTACCATCTGATTCCACGGCCCAGATGTCATAGCCCCCGTCACGAAAGCTGAAGAAGGCGATGGTTCGTCCGTCCGGAGACCAGGTGGGTTGGCGTGCGTCGTTGAAGACGTCGGTAATGCGCGTCGCCGCACCGCCCGACGCTGGAAGGGTCCAGATGCTGCCCTGTAAATCAACCGCGAGTGTTCGGCCGTCAGGGGACACGGCTACCGACATCGACGTACCTTCGTCGACCGTAACGTCTATCGCTGTCGGGGCACCCGGTTCTGTCAGGGTCTCGCTATCTGACTGCCCGGACCGGCAGCCGCTCACAAATCCGCCGATAGCAATGAGCAAGCCAACCAAGATCAGTGGCGTTCTTTTTTGTCTCATAGGTTTTCTGCTCCGTCAATGCCTGAGGTCAGCCGCACATCCTGTAGCGCGACTTTCGATATCACTCGGATCGCAGATCGAGCTGACCGCATCATAGATCGAGTTGATTGTTTGGGTTCAGCCCGTTCTGATCATTTGTGGTGCTCCTGATGTTCGGATTGAGACGGAACCACTGCCAGCAC
>Ga0310120_10000971_pt1 | contig 21887 bp, 13 predicted proteins | sample CB27_AW_983_MG_FD_203506 | JGI IMG/M metagenome (GOLD analysis project Ga0310120, IMG submission 203506) | Marine microbial communities from Western Arctic Ocean, Canada - CB27_AW_983 | ecosystem: Environmental > Aquatic > Marine > Oceanic | place: Canada: Western Arctic Ocean | collected...
TATCCATGTCTACTTCCACAGCGGACTCAAAATCTAAGACGCTCGTTGGACAAATGTGCGACTAACTGATAACGCAATCCGCAAACAACACGACTCACCACGAAAACCGACAGTCCGGCGAGATCATTGGCAGCACTGACTAGCCGCTTGTTTGGCGGTCGGTTATTTGGTTTTTTTCTCCCGGGAAAGGCAACCTGGCGTCGTCAGAAAAAATCGACCAAACAGGCCACAGCCTCCAGCCCAGCCTCTTTGCCCGGGCACAAACAGGCCCAGTCACGTCGTTCGTTGCATCTTGGTTTTCTGAAACCAGAGCTCGAATCTCGTCCGATCCCTGGGTCCATTCCTGCCCTGCCTGAAACTGAGCGGCCGACAGGATGAACGCGAATGCCGACTTTTACCGGTTCGGATCGTCGCCCACGTTTCACACGATTTTACCGAATCACTGTAATTGGCTTAATTTGCTCATGCCGAAAAATTGTTATCGCCGATATTTGAAAAGCAGAATTTGTGGGTTTCGCTGCGCAGATTGAACTTGATGCTAGCATCCTGACCAGCCACAGAATGTGGCTGGCTGATTCCGCGCGGCAATTGTGGATTGTCCTTTATCGCTTCCTGCACATTAGTCCCGCGTCGCCCAACGAGGAGTTGACCGGATGCGTTCCCCCGCCATTCGAATCACTCGAGTAACTTGCGCTTCGTTGCTCCCGTTTCTGGACCCTCAAGCCTGAACCCTTTGATGTTGGACACACGAATTCCACCGGTAGTCTTAATTTGTTTGCTGGCGGGCTGCCAGACAAGTCGACAGGTACGGATCCAGAGTTCCCCTGTGGCGGACAACATCTCCTCGGGTGCCCTTGGGTCTCCAACTTCTGCGCAACCACTGAAAACGCCTGTGCAACTACCGAATTTGCCAACATCACCCATACAGCCAGCCGCATTTATTGAAGCTGTGCAAATTCAAGAATTACCAGAACCCCTTGCGCTGCCAACACCGACTGACGAAGCAGATTCGGGACTAACTCTCGAAGAACTCGAACAAATGGCACTCGACAACAACCCGGTCATCGGGCGAGCTGTCGCACAACTCAGAGCACTCCAGGGCAAGTGGGTCCAAGCCGGTTTGCCACCCAACCCGCGAATTGGCTACCTTAGCGAGGAAGTCGGTATTGAAGGAACCAGCGGCAAGCAAGGCGCCTTTGTTGGACAAAAGTTCATCACCGGCGGCAAGCTCGATTTGGATCGGGCCGTTGTCTCACGGGAGATTATGCGGGCCCAGCAGCAGCTCGCAGCGACGCGACAACGAGTGCTGACGGATGTTCGTATCGGCTATTACGACGTACTGATCGCAAAGCGAAAACTGAAATTGGCAGGCGAACTGGTCGACATCAGCGATCAGGCCGTCCGTGCCTCGCAGCAACTGTTAAAGGCAAAGGAAATCCCCCGCGTCGGGCTGCTGCAAACCGAAGTTGAAGCGCAAACCGCACGCATCCTGTTGCGACGCGCGAATAATGGCAATGTCGCAGCATGGCGTGGGTTGAATTCCGTGATCGGCGGACCCGATCTAGCACCGCAACCGCTTCAAGGAGATCTTGACCAGGCAGCGAAGGACCTAGAGTGGAACGAGCAACTAGAACGACTCGTAACGAAGAGTCCTGAAGTTGCTACAGCGGTCGCAGAATTGGAACGGGCTCGCTCGGCACTTAGCCGAGCTCACGCACAAGTCATACCAGACCTGAATGTGCAAGTTGCTGTCCAGTACGATATTCTCACCGAGGACACCATCACGGGTGTTCAAGTCGGCCTGCCGATCCCACTGTGGAACAGGAACCAAGGTGGCATCCAGAAGGCGTGGAACGAAATCGTCACGGCCAGGCGGAACATCCAACGCGTGGAACTCGATTTGCAGCAGCGGCTCGCCGTCGCATTTCAACAATACGCCGATGCTCGCTACCAGGTGGACAGGTTCTCAGGCAAGATCTTGCCCATGGCCAAGGAAACGTTCGATTTGGTGAGCGAAGGCTACAAAAAGGGCGAAGTCGGATATCTCGATATGCTCACAGCCCAACGAACCTACTTTCGGGCAAACCTCTCGTACATTGAGGCCTTGCGTGAATTGTGGCAGGTGACCGTTCGAATTGAGGGAATGTTGCTCGAAGGCAGTCTCGCGGACACCACTCCCCCGCTAGAGCAATAAAGAGGGAACCGTGAATCTCGGTTGAGAAGCCGACCCCGAACAAACTTTTCTGCTCGACTTCACACCCTGCCCAACAAGCATAAATGTCCCAAAAGACTGCTTCACGGTACATTGCAAGTTCAAAAAGATCACGTTCACTGCAAAGCGCAGACTGTGGATAACGGCATTGACCCGACGGGATAAACTGCCAATCATAAAGGTACAAAGGGGTTTCACCACTGGAGTTACACATGCTGTTCCCCATTTCCCAGGTCGCGACAATTTTGCTGGTGGTCCACCTGGGACTTGGCTGTTGCTTGCACCATGCCCATACCTATGCGAGAACCTGCTCCGACCCGATAGTGGCAGCGACTACCTCATGCGGTTGTGACGCTCACGCAGACAATGAAGGCTCTCGCGCGTATCGGCAGCACAATTACAACGGGGATCCATCGACGGGCCAAGAAACCAAACCACGCCACCATTCCTGCGATGGCGACCGGTGCTCCTTTGTGCGATCGGAACCGTTGCCAGTGCAAAGGGGCGAATCGCGTTTTCACTGCTGCTCCCTTGATTTCACTCTTTCGTCGGCCATTACAGAACTGCTTCACGCTCGCCAAACGGTTGACTGGGACCATTTGCTTTGTGGTGGCGGTCTACCCGTGCACGCACATCTTCTGTTTAGCGTGCTACTGATTTGATCTCCCGTTGATTCGGCCGGTACGACGTGTGTACCTGTGTGCACCTTGTGTGCGTCCCTGGAGTGGATTTCCGGTCTGCCACGTCGTCGTAACAAGCTACCGGCCCGGCAGTTCACATGCAGCCTGGAATTGGCTACGGCAGATCAAAAACACTTTCCCACGTCGACGACGGGAGATCATCACCATGAAACATCGACTCGAACTTTTGAAAACACGCTGGCTGGCGATAGCATCGACGGTCATTCTACTTGCCGTTGTCATTACCGCGGCCGCAACCTACCAGCTGTGGTTGCCGCATGCAGAGAAGTTGATCGCGTCAAAGGAAAAATCGGCCGACGATCATTCCGGCCACGACCACGGGCATGAAGACCACGGGCATGAAGACCACGGGCATGAAGACCACGGGCACGAAGACCACGACGATGCCAACGCACTCAAATTAAGTAAAGGGGCTTGGAAAAACATCGGTCTGAAAACGGGAATCGTCACTCTGCAAAGCTACGTCAAAACTGTTTCGATGCCAGCGATTGTGGTTGAGCGGCCTGGCCGCTCCCAAGTTGAAATCACGGCGCCCATCACTGGCATTGTCACGCGCGTCTATCCGATCGAAGGCGAAGCGATCCAGCCAGACCAGCCGCTGATTGATCTTCGATTGACCCACGAAGATTTGGTTAACGCGCAGCGCGAATTTCTCCAGTCGACAGAGGAACTTGATGTCGTCAAGCGAGAGATTGCCCGCCTGGAATCCGTCGGCGAGGGAGTCGTCGCCGGGCGGCGCGTGCTCGAACACAAGTACGAACAGCAGAAAATCGACGCGGCGCTACACGCTCAACGTCAAGGCTTGCTCTTGCACGGATTAAACGAACAACAAATCGATGGGATTCTGACATCTCGCCGATTGCTTCCCACGCTCACGGTTGCTGCCCCGCCGTTCGATGAAGCCGCCGACCACAATGAGACCGAACATCTCTATCACGTGCAAAGCATTCTGGTCAAACGTGGCCAATCTGTCGACTCAGGGGAGGCCCTCCTCATGTTGGCCGACCACTGCCTGTTGTATGTTGAGGGCCAGGCGTTCGAAGACGATGCCCAGCGACTAATTCAAGCCGCCCGCGACGGCTGGTTGGTAGACGTGTCTCCTGTCTCCAACGGCAATACTGGTGGCGAAACAATTCCACTCAAGGTTTTCTATGTCGCTGACAACGTCGATCACGATTCACGAGCACTGCGATTCTACCTGATTCTTCCGAACCAGCTGATTCGCGACGATCAGGAAAGTGGTCAGCGTTTCGTAGCGTGGCGTTTTCGACCGGGGCAACGAATGGAAGTGAAAATTCCGCTCGGCCCGCCCTGGGAAAATCAGATTGTGTTACCGCCGGAGGCGGTGGTTGAGGAAGGTGCCGAAACATTCGTTTTTGAGCAACACGGCAATCACTTCGATCGCGTTCCCATACATGTCGTCTATCGGGACAAGGACGCGGTCGTCGTCGAAAACGACGGAAAATTGGTTGGCAGGACGGTGGCGATGTCGGGCGCATTCCAAATGCAATTGGCCATCAAAAACAACGCAGGGGGCGGTGTTGATCCGCACGCTGGGCACAATCACTAGGCAAGGGGACACCTGTGCTGACATCGTTCTTAAACGGAATTATCCGCTTCGCACTGCATAACCGCATGTTGATTGCAGCGCTGGCGACGTTTGTTTTGTTATACGGTGGTTGGCAAGTCTACCGTTTGCCCATCGACGTCTTTCCCGATTTGAATCGCCCGCGTGTCGTGGTGATGACCGAAGCGCCGGGGCTCGCACCGGAAGAAGTCGAAACACTCATTACCATTCCGCTGGAGACGGCGTTGAACGGCGCGACCGGGGTGCAGGCGGTACGAACCTCCTCGGGCGTGGGGATCTCAGTGGTTTACGTCGAGTTTGATTGGGGCACCGACATTTACAACGACCGGCAGGTCGTCGCTGAACGACTTGCCCTTGCCAGTGAACAACTTCCTGAAGGCATCAGTCCACAGCTCGCACCGATTTCGTCACTCATGGGCCAAATCATGATTGTCGGAATGTACAGCCAGGTGAACGACGAGACACTGGCCTTCACTTTTGACGGCAACGTGGTCGAGCAACTTAACGCGGAAACTTTGCCGGATTCGCTTCGACAATCGTTCGGCCAACACGGCATCTTCCTTTCGGACCAGGCATCGATCACTGTACAACAATTTGCTCGCCAATGGTTACTGGCCGACCCCGAAACCGGGCGCTGGTTTACGCTCGTACAAACAGGCGACGGGTTGCAAGTCCATCGAACGACTTCGATGATGGCAATGCGCACACTCGCCGATTGGGTGGTACGGCAGCAACTGCTTACGGTTCCAGGCGTATCGCAAGTTTTCGTAATGGGTGGCCAACGCAAACAATTTCAGGTGCTGATCAACCCCGATTTGCTGCTGAAGTACGGTGTAACACTTCACGAGGTCCAGACGGCACTGGAGCGCAGCAACCAGAACGTCACGGGCGGCTACCTCGACGAGCAGGGACCAAATGAATACCTCGTTCGTGTACTTGGTCGCATCCGGACGACACGCGAGCTTGAAGAAGTTGTTATCAAACATCGAGATGGCCAGTCCATCACGCTCAGCCAGGTTGCCCGGGTTGTTGAAGGACCACAAGTAAAACGTGGTGACGCCGCTGCTTACGTACGTCAAGACAATAAGGAGTTCGCCGGCGGTCCAGCCATAGCACTAACCATCAACAAGCAGCCTGGCGCGGATACGCGTACCGTAACGCAGCAGATTGCTGAGGTCATTTCCAAGCTTGAAGATCATTTGCCCAAAGACGTAAAGATTACTCCTGAGCTCTACCAACAAAAGGCATTTATCGACTCGGCAATCAGGAACGTCGTCGAGGCACTCCGGGACGGGGCGATTCTCGTTGTCATCATTTTGTTCTTGTTCTTGCTCAACTTCCGCACCACCTTTATCACCCTCACGGCTATCCCCCTTTCAATCGTCATCACAGGCCTGGTGTTCCAGGTTTTTGGCCTGTCAATCAACACCATGACGCTAGGCGGCCTGGCCGTAGCTATTGGTGAGTTGGTCGATGACGCGATTGTGGATGTCGAAAACATCTTTCGTCGACTCCGCGAAAATCGACTTTGTGCGAACCCCAAACCGGCCCTGTTGGTGGTTTTTCAAGCTAGCGCCGAGATTCGTAATTCCATCACATTTGGCACCATGATCGTCGTGCTGGTGTTCATTCCTCTGTTCGCGCTGGGGGGCATGGAAGGGCGCTTGTTCACGCCCCTCGGTATTGCCTACATCGTCTCCATTCTGTCTTCGCTCTTGGTGTCGCTGACGGTAACGCCAGTCCTGTCATACTGGCTGTTGTCCAACGCCCGCGTTTTGACCCATCAAAAAGAGGGCATCTTGCTGCGGTTTCTCAAGTGGCTTGCGGGCTTTGTTATTAGCGCGAGTCTGCGACTGTCGGTGCCAATATTGCTTCTTGCTTTGCTGGCTGTCGGTATTGCCGGAGGTGTGGTCTGGCAGTTGGAACGCGACTTTCTGCCACCGTTTAACGAGGGCGCGGCTCAAGTCAACGTGCTGCTTCCCCCGGGCACCTCACTCCAAAAGTCGAATGAAATTGCGGCAGTCGTTGAACAACGTCTCCAGGAAATCAGTGACGTTGAGAGCTTCGTTCGAAAAACGGGAAGGGCGGAACTGGATGAACATGCCGAGGGCGTTAACGTCACCGAAATCATTGCTTCCTTGAATCCACATTCTCCACGCAGCCGCCAGCAAATCCTCGATGACGTTCGCGAGCGACTTGCAAATATCCCGGGAATTGTCGTTGCCGTCGAGCAGCCGCTGGCGCACTTGATTTCGCACATGATTTCCGGCGTGAAAGCGCAAGTTGCCATCAAGCTGTACGGTGACGATCTCGGTGTACTGAGACGCAAGGCCGGCGAAATGAAGGCAGCCATTGCGGATGTCGCGGGTGTGAAAGACTTGCAGATCGAACCGCAAGTTATGATTCCGCAAATGCGAATCGAAATCGATGGGTATCAGCTCAAGCAGTATGGCCTCACGCGGGGCGACATCACCGAGTTCATCGAAACTGCGATGAATGGTGAGGTTGTGTCCGAAGTGCTCGAAGGCCAACGTAAATTCGACTTGCTCTTGCGGCTGGACGAACCCTATCGCGAGGACTTGGAAACACTCAAGCGACTCACCATTGATTTGCCAGGCGGCGGTATGACCATGCTTGCGTCAGTCGCAAATATCTATCCCGGCAGCGGTCCGAACACGATCAACCGCGAGCAGGTCCGCCGCCGGATTGTGCTGCAATGTAATGTGGGCGGCCGAGGCCTGGTCGATGTCGTTCAGGAAATCAAGCAGCGACTTGAACCCATCCTGGCTTCCCTACCGGAGGGTTATTTTGTGGAATATGGCGGGCAGTTTGAAAGTCAGCAATCCGCCTCGCGTATGATTGCCATTCTGTTCACCATCTCGCTCGTCGCGATGTTCCTAGTGCTCTACACGATGTTCCGCAGCATGAATCTTGCGCTGCAGGTGATGGTCGCATTGCCGATGGCCTTTATTGGTAGCGTAGCGGCGCTCACCCTGACCGGGCAAACCCTGACCGTTGCGGCGATGGTTGGATTTATTTCGCTTTGCGGCATCGCCTCGCGCAACGGAATTCTGTTGATTAACCACTACCTGCACCTGGTGCAGTACGAAGGAGAAAGTTGGCGTCGCGATATGATCGTGCGGGCAGGGCAAGAACGCCTCGCACCAGTATTGATGACGGCCCTGACGTCTGGTATCGGTCTCGTGCCGCTGGCAATGGCTGCTGGCGAACCAGGAAAAGAGATCCTCTATCCGGTAGCCACCGTGATCATCGGAGGGCTGATCAGCAGCACGATCCTGGAGTTTCTCGTGCGGCCTGCCTTGTTTTGGCAGTTCGGCATGAAGTCGGCCCAGCGCGTCACTGAAGAACAACGTCAGGAAGTCAATCTGGTAGAGGAAAGTTGAAAAAGTCAACAGGCCTGGACCAAAAGTGCTCTGCCCGTCGGAAACGTACAGTTTTCATTGGGTGATCCTTTTCGATGGTTCGCGCTATGTCATCATGGAATGGGACGCCGAACTTCAAGCCACCGGATTTTAGCCGATTTTCTGGACTTTTTGTTCGGCTGCTGGTTACACTAAACAGTACCTGTTTCCACCGAAGGAGTTAATGAAAAAAAGAGAGACCGTTCCCGATTTCGACGGAAGGAGAGTGGAGAGCCTACTGACTGGAACTCATTTCAAGCGTTGATCTGTATCCGATTGACCCCAGCTTATCAGCCAGCTTTTCTTGGCAGGCGAAGATTCGCAACCCACGACCCTCAATGCAAACAAACTTTTTATCGACGGAGAAAGTCGGCTGCGCTGTGGACCAATAATCGACGGCCCTTGATCAGGCAGGCATTCTTTCCCGGGATTAATTATCCGTCGTCCCGTCGCAGATCTCGTTCATCGTAAAATCTGGCAATCGTCCAGATGAACTGCGAGCGAAGTTGGCGATGGTGTGCAGTGCCGTGGAAAACCAGCGATGTGGAAGACACAGACCTCAGGGGAGATACCTGGTGATCTTCTGCCCCTGGCTTCCATTCTCAGGCGTTTATGGGCCCTCACCCTCGGTGCCCTCACCCGAGCATTGGGTCGCCCGGTAGCGGAAATTGCAGTATGCTTTTGCTCGACCTCTACCATCAACGCTCCAGCAAACACCAACAAGAGAATGTCATCGACCATGCGAACCCTGTTCCCCCTCACGTCCACACTGCTTCTTGGCCTCATCGGCTGCTCGGCAGCACCAGCTCCCCAGCCCACGGTCGTAGATCTTGCGCAAAAATACCCTGAACAGTGGCCCGTATACGGCCGCAGCGCAGGAGCGACACGATTCTCTCCATTGACACACATCGATCGCGAAAACGTCAAACAGCTGGAGGTAGCCTGGACCTTCCACACCGGAGAACTGGCACATGTCGCAGGGAGCAATCTTGCCGAGGAACTCACCTTCGAGTGTACACCGCTGGTCTTGGATGGCGTGATGTACTTGGTGACTGGCAGCAACCGTGCGATTGCGCTTGATGCGGAGACGGGAAAATCGCTCTGGTCGTATGACCCGGGGATCGATTTAGATGGAAACTACTCTGAGACTGCTGCGCGGGGGAGCGCTATCTGGGAACCTGCCGAAGGCGATCCGCATAGTCGTCGTAAACTCTTCTACGGGACTCTGGACGGACGGCTCATCGGACTCGACGCACAAACGGGAAAGCCGCTCGCACAGTTTGGGAAATCGGGAGAAGTGAACCTGCACCCCTTCGCGATGCCTGCTGAGCCCATTGCCGAAGACCAAACCATGATCGCCATGAAGGAATATGGAACCGGGAAAAAACTCCCAAAAAAGTCGCCAGCTGATTTTCCATCCGTTGAGGCCTACAACACCTGGGCGTTCGGTTCGCTGGTCATCCCCCAAGTCACTTCCCCGCCGGTCGTCGTCGGAGATCTGATCGTGGTAGGAACCGCCATCGCAGACAACTTTAGCGTCGAAAACGGCCTCGGGATCGTGCAAGCCTTTAGTGTCCACGATGGCCATCCCGTCTGGTCCTGGGATCCGATACCACGCAACCCGAAAGATCCCGGGTATTCCACCTGGAGCCAGCACGACGTGGGCGGAGCCAACGCGTGGCCGCCTCTTTCGGCTGATCCAGAGCGAGGCCTGATCTTTGTGCCTACCACCTCCGCAAGCCCCGACTACTACGGCGGCAACCGCCTGGGGCGCAATGCGCACTCAGATAGCCTGGTCGCGCTCTACGCAGAGACGGGAGAGCTGGCCTGGTCGTTCCAGATCGTACGACACGACCTCTGGGACTACGACACACCACAGCAGCCGATTCTCTTTGACCTGGATCGAGACGGAGAAAAAATCCCGGCGGTCGCCATTGGGAGTAAGGTCGGACACTTGTTCGTGCTGGACCGGCGCACCGGGAAGTCGCTCTTCAAAAACGAAGAACGGGCGGTTCCGCAAACCGACATTCCGGGCGAAGAAACGTGGCCAACCCAGCTCTTCCCTGCGGAACTCCCGACCTTCGGCTTGCGCCGAGTCACGACCGAAGATGCCTGGGGCCGTACACCTGAAGAACGCAAGGTCGCACGGGAGCAAATCGCCTCCCTGCGGTGGAAAGGCCTCTTCACTCCGCCTTCGTTCCAAGGCAGCATCCAGGCACCGAGCAACGGCGGCGGCATGAACTGGGGAGGCCTGGCCTACGACCCGCACCACCAGCTCCTCATCACGCCGGCAACCCGCATCGCAGCTATCGTTTCACTCCAGCGCCCCGAACCTCAGCAATCGGAGGCCGGCGAGGGTGGAGAACGCCTGGCTCGCGAGGTACGGCGGATGCTTGGCACTCCTTACGTGATGACCCGCGACTACCTTTGGACGCGGGGCGACGGCACGTCAGAATTTGCAACGCGATACGGAATTCCAGAACTCGTTCCCCAGACCCCACCACCCTGGGGCACGCTCTCAGCAGTCGATCTCAAAACGGGTAAGCTCGCCTGGGAGATTCCGCTTGGGAACATGATGCTGTCCGCCCCGGGAGAAACGGGCTACGGTGAAACGCTGGGGTCATTCAACTTTGGTGGTCCCATCGTTACCGCTGGGGGACTTGTCTTCATAGCTGGCACCGTGGATCCTTACTTCCGGGCCTACGATGTCGAAAGTGGCGCAAAACTCTGGGAGTTTCGTCTACCCGCGCCTGGAATCGCTTCTCCGATGACCTATGCAATAAATGGTCACCAATACGTAGTCATCGCCGCAGGCGGCCACGGCAAGCTCAAGACTACGCTCTCAGATGCCCTCGTCGCCTTCCGCCTGCCCACACCCTAGAACCTGGATCAATCTCGAAAGTGAATCGGACTACTTGGGAAGCGCCGTGATGATTTCCTGGGGAGTTGGGCTGTTCCCTTGTGGTACCCGGCGGCGAAGGCTTCTGCTCAAGATGCACCCATTTGCACTTCACCATCGTTCGCCTGCGGCCTGCCCGGCGTACTCCGCCCCTCATCAACATACCGTTTGAGTAGTGACTTCAATTGATCGACCACGTCAGGATTCTCGGCGGCCACGTTAACCGACTCGGCAATGTCGGTTGCCAGGTCATAAAGTTGGATGCTGGGGAGGTTGGCTTTTCGTGCTTTGGCGGGCCTGGGATTGCTCCACCCCCCCGACCCACCGCAGAGCAATAGTTTCCACTTGCCCCTGCGGATGGCAAAGGAACCGTTGACCGAATGATGAACTGTGGCCTCACGTATGGGGCCGGTTGCAGTTTGGCTGAACAACGGCAACATGCTTACCGAATCTTCACCCGCGTCATCCGGCAACGTAAAACCGGTAATGTCCGCGACGGTTGCCAGTAGATCGGTGTGGCAAATTGTGTCACTGGACGAGGAGCCAACTTTGATCACTTTTGGCCAGCGTGCGATGAAGGCGACTCGGTGCCCGCCTTCGAAGAGATCAGCTTTGTGACCACGGTAGACATGACTTGGGTTGTGCCCACGTTCGACCAGGAATGAAAAATCAGCACCCGGCGTCGCGCCATTATCACTGGTCACTATAAAAAGCGTGTTGTCGACAAGTCCCTTCTTTTGTAAAGCATTCATAACCTCGCCAACCGTCCAGTCGACCTGCATTACAAAATCTCCCCAGTCGTTAAGTCCGCTTTGGTTCTGAAATCGTGGCTGTGGGATGATGGGCTTGTGGGGAGCGGTTAACGGGAAATAGAGCAGGAAGGGTTTATCCGGGGTTTGTACTTCGATGAACCTCACTGCCTTTTCTGTGAGCTTGTCGAGTACCTCGATATGTTTGAAATCATCACCGATGGGACCGGCGCGCCAATACTTCTTGCCAACAGACCCCGGCGAAATTTTGGTTGGAACCATCGTGACCCGATGGTTTTCGATATAAACATGCGGATGCATGTCCAGTGATGCCGGGATACCAAAGAAATAGTCAAATCCGACCTCGTTCGGCCCTGACGAAATCAGCTGCGTGAAGTCAATCTTTTCCCACGTTTCGTCCCGGTGCTCGAGAGGGGGATTCTGTTCGTCTTTCAACCCCCACTTCAGTCCTAAGTGCCACTTTCCCACACAAGCGGTACGATAACCCAGCGGCTGAAGCAACGACGCAACTGTCAAACGACCTGCCGCAATCAGCGGCGGTGAATAGCCCCAACTGACCCCTCGTTGCAAGCGAGTCCGCCACGCATACCGTCCTGTCAGCACTCCGTACCGGGTAGGTGTGCAAACCGCGGACCCGGAATGCGCGTCGGTAAACCTTATGCCTTGACTCGCCAATTTGTCCATATTGGGAGTGGCAATTCTCGACTGCGGGTTGAAGGCTGTCACATCGCCAGGGCCCAAATCGTCGGCAAGGATGTAAACGATATTGGGCCGCGTTAAATCTTCAGCAGCATCGACCGTTGAAGTACTCTGCCAACCGATACAGGCAATGGCCAGCGCCAACGGGAGCGTTCTCACGCTAACCGGCTGGGACACAAATCGATTGGTCCTGTCAGGGATCGCGGCAAACGTGATGGAGAACATGAACCATGAACCTCCAGTTGACCGATGACTCTACTGTGAATTGATCCGCCCGGCGCCAATCGGATAGCCCGTTCCACTCGCAAAAGATGACTCGTTGCTGCACAAATAAAAAGCCAACCAGGCAACTTCTTGTGAGCACAGCACCTTTACTCCTACCATAAGCAAATCGGTCTTTGATTGCCAGCTTCGACACTGCCGAGGCCATGCTGACGATCGCGGCCCGGGCATCCGCTGCGGTTTTCGGTACCACCGCACGCAAGCAGTTGCAAGTGCGTGGCAAATGCAGTTCTATCCTGGGGCCTTTTCTCAATCACCCGCCAACTACTCAACTTTCAAGTCAGCGGCAACGACGCAGGCCAAACAAGCAGCAGCCCAGGCCAAAAAGAACCAGGGTCGAGGGTTCAGGAATTTCGCTCACCTGGAAGTCGAATGTGTAGGTCGTATTCGTGGGTCCTTCCTGGTACCAGAAAGTGTACGTCCCGGCAGCGAGAGGTCCCGAAAACCCGGCTCCACCCATCGTGGCTGCGCCCAAATCTTCAAGCACGTTGTCGCCTTGCTGCTGGCCCGGGATCATCCCAACGAGTCCCCCGCCCAACAAGGCATTCGGCAACGTCGGATCACTGATCTGCCCACTAGCTTCCACTGCAAACCATGCACCGTTTCCGTTATCCTCACCGAGAAGACCGGTGGGAGTGAACTCGAAATGGGTCAAAACCACCTGGTCCATTTGGGTGTTGGGCGCAACTTCCACAGTCCACACGTCGGCATCCAGGTTCGGAAAATGGGGAGCAGGAACTGCTGGAGGCACCTCAACCACATCCCCGGCGTTCGAGGTTCCAGAAACCAGGTTACTACCAACACCGAGTACTCCCAGCAACGTTGGATTTGCAAAATCACCGGACAGATCCTGCTGTGTGCTTTCGTCATAGTTGACATTGGCTAGCGCCGTACTTGTTGGCATCCAAACCACGCCACCAAGAACCAACACACTGAAATATCTAAAACACTTCATTACATTCGCTCCTTTGTTTGCATTAAAAAAAGTGCGATGAACTCGATGAATGCCACGGTAACACTTGATCCCACAAGTAACAGTTCCACCAACTTTTAGAACAACAACCACCGCCACACATGTGAACAGACAGCAAATTTCTGTGAATCATCTTGAGTTCAGCAAAGGGGCAATCATAAACCAGTCATCCTCGTCTAACAAGTTACAGTCATCCTCGTCTAACAAGTTAATTGGTGAAATGTTTGCGCCTTCCCGCCGACTGCGTAAAACACTCTGTTGTTATGAAATCCAATGTCTTGTCAATAGATTTCTGGGATTCCAGGCCAAACACGTCCTGGAGTTAAGCTGGCAACCACCGAGGGCGGGCACGTGAACCTGTCCAACACACATCTACGACAATGGGATGCCACCCTCTTGAGAACGCGACTCTCTCCAGGTGGTCTTGCTATCGTCAGACGCGCATGAAGATGCGACGACGGTACATCCAGTCCAACAGGAACCATTTCAAGACTAACGCACCGAGCGGCAAGAACATTGGGTGTAATCGCCACGGAATATTCTCCCCGATTAGCAGTCCGGAGACCTCAGAAAAGTCGATGAACGAGCTAAGCATGTAAATGGTGATGGAGTTTGCACCAAACACCACAAAAGGTTTGCTCCAACCCTTCCAGCCGCGGACATCAATCACCCAGTAGAAGATGGCCAGAAACAGCAGGCTCCAGCCCGCGCAGCAGAGCACAAAGGAACTGGTCCAGAGTTTCTTATTAATTGGGAACGCCTGGTCCCAAATCGCCGCTAACACCAGCGCTACTCCTCCGGCAGCAATAAGGCCGACCACACGCAAATTCTCGCTGGTCCCTTTTTGGGTGAGCCACCGCCCGGCGAAAACACCAGCCAGGGCCGTGCAAATTGCCGGGAAGGTCGAGAGCAGGCCCTCGGGATCACGGTTACCTTCGTTGAGAACACCCGGCAGCAATTGCCGATCAATCCAATCGGTAAGAGTCTGGCCCGGTTCGAAAGAGGCAACCCCCGTATCGGGAACTGGGACCAGGGTGAGGGCGGCCCAGTATCCAAGCAAGATACCAACAAACCACACAACCTGGATCCGGGGAGTGAACCAAATGACGAGAAAGGCTGCCAACATCCACGCCAAACCAATACGGGCAAGCACGCTCGCACAGCGAAGATTTTCAAAGTCAAAGGCAAAGAAACCGTTGTAGACCAGTCCCAGCAAGACAAGTATCAGCCCACGCTTAATGGCATGGATCGTTAGTGCCTTTCGGGTTGCTCCCTGCTCGGCTCGCTTGGCAAATGAAAGCGGCATTGAGACGCCGGCAAGAAACAGGAACAACGGAAAGATCAGGTCATAGAAATGGAAACCGTGCCACTCCACATGATGACACTGCTGTTCGACCCACACCAGCGGGCCCCACCCCGTGCTCGTCGCAAGTGCCGCAAAAATAGCGCGTCCACCCAAGATCCAAAACAGGTCTGCGCCACGGAGGGCATCAAGCGACACAAGCCGTCTTGGAACTACACTGTTCTCAGAAATCGTCATTGTTTTCGGTACCCATTCAGCCAAGCTAAAGAAAGGCAGGACGCTCTACGTCAATACCCCCGTCGAGAGCAATTCATGGTCGTTGGGCGACACATGCACGTGCCTGCCACTGTGTGACCTTTTGTAAGGGGCATCAAATGTGTGAGGTAAGAAGCATTGAACTTTTTTTACTCATTTCGAAACACAGGAATTTCTCGAATACTGTAGTTACCCGCTACCCATGCAACGGTGATCCCATCAACCCTTTCCCTGAAGTCCTTGGTTCCCATGCGCGTCGGTTAAACAGCAAATCTCCAACGAGTGTATCGAAGAGACCATTTCCAGCAAGACAGACCGAGTGCTGTAGAGTATGTTGACGTGTGACAATACGTGCACCAATTCTAAAAAACACCAGCCACGGCCATATTCAATTTCCCACGGCGCAGGTCGTGAAGCGGAATCACGTGTATTGCGAGTAGATTCCTGGAATTACCAGTCCAACCACCGAGGGCCATGAACCTGTCCAACACCGGCACCGCTTGACGGACCGCGGTAGGCAACGTGCCCTCCGACGGCACGACTTGTACAAACTCACCACCCTACGATTGCCTGAAAAGGTGGCTGCAGCGGATCCACCATCAGCACGAACCCCCGCGGGTATGGCTAACCGGCAGGCGACTCGGAGAGGTCATAACCACTGGCTCGCAGAATCATCTCATGTACTGCCAGTTCGTGCGACAAGGGATAATCGGTCTCTTTTTCCCCACGCAGTACCGCTGCCATGTCGCGAAAAGCACTGATAAAAATGCCTGGCCCGTCGGGCAAGGTCACATCCTGGTAACCGGTCTTGTATTCGTCCTGCGGCTTTTCCAGTGCCAGCCGAAAGCTGTTTCCGCGAAGCGGCCGGAGATCGAAGGTGCCAAACTCGCCACACACCGTAAACTGTCGACGCAAGAATCCCTCATACTCAACTAAGGCACTACGAACCGATGCGATCGCATTAGGATAATCAAAAACCGCCAATTGATTGTCCACCAGCGCGTCCTGATCGGGATGTGTCTGGCGGGCAAAGGCGGTCACCTGCTGAGGTTTACCCATCACTCGTACCATTGCGTCGATCACGTGGCAGCCAATCTCGAACATCGAACCCCCGGAAAACTGGGCCAGATTCTCTCTTTGGGCCGATCCTATTTTTTTACTCATGACCGCATGAACTTCAAACAGATCACCCAACCAACCCTCGGCTACCGCACGGTAGCAAAACTGAAATGCGGGGTGGTATCGATAAATGTACCCCATTTGCAGGTGTAGCTTGCGACGTGCAACCTCATCGAGCAACTCCTTGTAGTCGACCAGGTTCTCGCCGGCAGGCTTGTCCAAATGGATATTCATACCAGCCGCCACACATCGTCGGGCAGTTGGCAACAGATCATGCACCTCGGTTTCGACAACCACCGCCTGGAGTCCGCTGGTATTGAGCAACTCTTCTTCGGTCAGCAGGGGCACATCCAGATAACGACCGGTCAGCTTTGCGCGGCGCTCGGGATCGTTCTCGACGAGTCCTACCACTTCATACTCATCAGTGACCTCGAGTAACTGGGTAAAAACGCCCGCAGCATGAGCGTGCCCAGTACCAATTTGACCGATTTTTATTTTCTCAGGCTTTGCCCCCGCAGCACGAGATGTCGAGGCAGCAAGCGACGCGCCTACCGCTGCCACACCAGCACCTGTCAGAAATGTACGTCGATGTAAATTTGTCACGGAGCGCTCCTGGTACCTTTCGATTGTGATTGTATCGATAAACGCATCTTAACAAAAATGAAGTCGTCCCAAGCACCATGCTGTATTGCCTGGTTGTGTGAGAAGTTCCCACCCTATTTGGAATAAAGGCCCTTGCCAGGCAGGTTGAAATCAAATTTCAACCACCGTGACCGCTCGGTTCCGCCACGAAACCGAGCAGTTGCCGAAAGTCTTGCACGATACCCCACGGGCCAGTTCCCTCGGAACCCCGTCGGCCAGTTCCCTCGGATCAGGGGCTGGAAATTAGAGATCGCATCGGGTTACCACTCAAACAGGGCGGTGCATTGCCTGCAATGAAGCTCCTCCAGATCGCACTCTACTGGAGGAGGCGGTCAATTTGTAACGATTATTCAAGTTAATTGGGTAGAAAAGCCGATACGGGCCAAACCGGATATATAAAAAAGAGAATAAGTACCGCGAGACCCGACCTTGCACGCTTCAAGACAGGCCGACCGCTATTTAGGGGAAACTCGGCCATGGCGCATGGCCCTGCTCGGTGTTGTCACCCTGACTGGCAGCCTTGGCAGGGCCGCTGAGCATGATGGCATACCAGCTCCGGCCACAACGATACCCCGCCCGGAAAAACCGGTCGCGGTTCCGGTACCACTGGCCGCCATTTCACGAAAACTGGTCTCCAGCGGTATCGCCGGACTTGCCGTGAATCGTCGTTTGCGCCGGCTGGGACCATGCCCGGGCGCATGCGAGGTGAATTGGTACGCCGCCCGTCTTTGGGTTCGTCCCGAGTATCTTGCCTGGGATATGAAAGGTTTTGCGCTCCCGGCCCTGTTGACCACCGGTTCAACGACGACAGACCCCGCCGTGGCAGGACAACTCGACCAACCCGATACCGTGATCTTGTTTGGTGACGGCAGCCTTGATGGCCGTTTACGATCTGGAGGCCGGCTCAATGCGGGATTCTGGTGTACGCCAAGGCAGTTCCAAGGGTTCGAACTCAGTTACTTTGGCGCTCAGGGATATGATACGAGCTACCAGGTCGACTCGAATGAATTTGCGGTGCTGGCCCGCCCGTTCCAGAACGCCACAAATGGGCAACCCGACGCTCAGCTGATCGCCTACCCAGACTTAATCGACGGTGCGGCGACGGTACGGGTCGACGTTGAACTGGCAGGAACCGACGTCTTTTTTCGCAAAGCTATGGTCTGGACACCGTCGGTACGTATCGATTTCTTGTCGGGATACCGGTATGGACGCCTTCGTGATGAAGTTCATATCGATGACACCAGTATCTCACTCGATTCAGCCAGTGGTGAGCCCGTCGATACCATTGTCGATCAGCAAGACCGCTTCCGCATGGTCAACAACTTCCACGGCGGTCAGGTTGGGCTGTTGGGCCACTGGTGGCACGGCTGCTGGTCGTGCCAAATCCTGGCAAAGGTTGCCCTGGGAGGCGTGCAATCACGGTACGGCATCCGGGGCGCCACGACCATCTCCGATCTGATCGACGGTGAATACGTGGTCACCGACTACGAAGGTGGACTGCTGGCCCTGCCAACCAACATGGGAAGTGGTACGTCGTACGACACCTCGGTCCTGTCGGAACTTGGAATCAGGCTCGAGTACCAGTTTCGCACCGACATGCGAATAGCGCTGGGGTACACACTCTTGGGATGGAGCAATGTCGTGCGGGTCTCGTCAATTATCGACACAGAAATCAATCCCACCCAAATCCCGCCGGGATCCCTGGTAGGCGTGGCGGCTCCAGGCGCACCATCACTTCACCGCACCGGTTTCTGGGCCCAAGGCCTGAATGCTTCGTGGGAATACCAGTTCTGAAGCCGCACTTGGTTCCCATAAAACAGGTGCCCGGAGATGCACCCAACGTCCCGCAGCTTCAGGCATGAGAAGCCGCCGTCTAGCGGAACTGGCCGGGAGAATCGCTGCAGCCGGGCCTGACCTGCCGGACGGTACCACTGGTAAGGCTCTCCAGGCCAGCATCGGTTTGCACCACCAAGGCCCCCTCATGATCGATACCACGGCAAACGCCAACGATCCGCCGCTTGCCAGACTCGACTTCCACCGTTCGCCCTCGCAACATGCAATGCTCGTGCCACCGGTCAAGCAACCGTAGTTGTCCGGTTGCCAGCGCAGCATACTGCTCTGCCAGGCTATTTAATGTGGTGATCAAAAGGTCGGGCAAACTGAGATGTTGACCTGTCGCATCGAAAAACGAAGTGGCGGTTGCCCGGATCGCGGCTGGGGCCTCCTGCACGGAGTTGTTGACATTGATGCCAACACCAACGACGAGGCGTTCGGGACACGCGGCAGGTCGCTCGAGCAGGATTCCGGCTATTTTTCGCGACTGGAAATAAACATCATTCGGCCACTTCAGCTGGAAATCGGCGGTACCATCAAACGCGTTCAAGGCGTGGCGAACCGCCAGCGCCGCAGCCAGGGAGACGCGAGTGTCACCCGCTGGCCGCTGGCCGTTTGCGAAATCAACGACCAGGGTAAACGTCAGTGCCCCCGGCCCAGCCCACCAGCGATTGCTCCCCCGTCCCCTGCCGGCCGTTTGCAACTCGGTGAGTATGATCAGCGGGGTTTCGCATTCTTCAACCCGGGCGAGTTGCGAAGCACGATCGCTGGTCGACGGTAGCTGCGGATAGTATTCGACCACTCGCACCGGCGATTCGACTTTGATGCGTTCGAGGTCGGTGGGCTGAAAAGCACGTTCCATAGCAATCGACGAACGGGGGGAAAAGTAACTGACAGGTCTTTGGGCAAACACCTTAACCAGTCTTCACGCACCGAGGCGAGTGTAAGCCGGTCGAAATTTTCTGTCAAATCGCGGCTTGGCCTGCTTGGAGATTTTTTCCACTTGAAGTTATTGTGGCCAGAGACGCAGGTCCACTAAATCATAGTCCTGGAGAAATAGTCCCCAGGTTCAAAAATCGACCGAGACACGATGGTTATCTCCCGTGGAAATTAGTTGAAACACCGGCCGCCACAAACGTTCAATGCTTGGCCATTGATGGCGCCGGCCGAATCGCCGGCAAGAAAGACCGCTAACGCGGCAACTTCGTCGGGATCCAGGCGGCGGCCGAGCAGCGAAGCGGATTCTTCGATTTGCTCGAACGTCTTGCCCGTCCGCCGGGCATCGTATTCAAGCCGTTTGTCGTTCATCAGCGTCGCCGTTACACCAGGGCAAACCGCGTTGGCGGTGATACCCTTCTCGCCCACTTCCAGAGCTGTGACCTTGGTCAAGCCTATGATCGCATGCTTGCTGGCCGAGTAGGCAGCACCATGCAACGCCGGAAGCTTTCCGGCAACCGAGGCGATGTTGATAATGCGACCCCAGCCGGCTTGGATCATGTCTGGCAAAACAAACTTGGTCAAACGGTACGGTGCATTGACATTGACTGCAAAACTGCGGTCCCAAAAGTCGTCGTCGTAGTCGACCAACTGCTGTGGGGCCTCGCTGCTGCCGACCCCGGCATTGTTGACGAGGATCTCGATCGGACCCCAAGTGGTCTTAACACGATCGACAATGCGAGCAGGAGCATCACGATCGACAAGGTCAGCGGCGATCGCCAACCCCTGTCCCCCGGCCTGGCCAATCGCGGTAACGAGCATTTCCAACTGTTCCTGGGTGCGCGAGGTCACGGCGACTCTTGCACCTCCCGCGGCAAGCGATAAGGCAATGGCCCGCCCAATACCTCGGCCAGCGCCGGTCACTAATGCAATGCGGTTGTCCATCGTTCCTTACCTCCAGGCCACGAATTATTGGTGGGAAACGGTCAGCAAACATTGTGACACACAATCGACCGTCAAGGCTATTGTTGGAGGACGACAATCTGATGAATGTGTGTCTCAGGTGCGGGCACAGCCAGGTAATCTCCCTTTGGTTGAATCTCGAGATCTTCCCGGACAGGCCACGCAATGTAGGCTTTTCGAGGCCTCGCAAAATCTTTTCGGACCAGAATGGTTGCCTCTGGAAGCGGGTAAACCTTACCCAAGTCGCGCACCGTCGCGTTCAGCAGATGCACGATGATCCGATCCTCGTGTTTCTGCTCAAAAAACGTGCACTCCAGATGATGCGGTCCTTTGACGTAGATGGGCGGGTTCGGTGCAAGCTCGTCGAGCAACTCGCGGGTGAGATCCAGCATCCAGCCTTCACGTCGCGCGAACGGCAAGTGCCGAACTAATTTAGGTGGATAGGTTCCCTCGTCGATTCCATTTAATTTGATGAGTTTGTACAAGGGCGCACTCAAGTACACCGACTTACCGAGGCCGTAATTGTTCCAATGAACTCCCGGTAGCTGGGATGGCTCAGAATTGAAACCGGGCTTGGCAATCGCGAGTGTTGCTTTCGAAACACCGGCAGTGGGTCGTGTCAAAATCACAGGCCCCGTCATGTGAAGGCTTGTCGTGGTAACCGGGGCGAGCAGGTCCTGGAGATGGGCAAGAAAATCACCTTGTGGAATCAGGTAGCTACCCGAGCCGGCCTCAGTTTCTGCGGTCCAGCTGTACTCTTGTTTCTTGACGTAGCCAAGCCCAAAGACATCGGCCAGGGAAAACTCTTGGTGGATCTCGCCAAACTCGTCATACAGGCTGGTTTCGTAGGTCGCCAGAATCGATCCGCCTTCGCGGACGTACTGCGCGATCGCCGCGGCCTGTTGATCCGAGAGGATCGCCACATTGGGAAGGATCACCAGTTGGAACTTTTTCAAATTCTCCAAATCCAGATCAAGTTCGGCGCTAAGAAACTCGACAGGCACTCGGAGAAGTTGGAGTGTGTCGAAGATCCCTTCCAGGTGCGGGCGGGGACCGCGGTCCGGATTTTTCCTGGCGTAATACGTACGTACGGCTTCGCTCGATACGATCGCGGTGTAAAGGATGGGCGAGGCCTGCTGGAGATACGGTTCCTTCTCTTCGACTTCCGCGAAAATCGGAGTCATCAGTTTTTGACCTGCCCCCAGTGACAGTACCAGTAGTTAAGTTACTCTTTGCAGCACCGCTAGGCCAGCCACTTCACTTCGTGGAGGCGTAGCCGGAACGAAGTGA
>Ga0310120_10000972_pt1 | contig 21844 bp, 8 predicted proteins | sample CB27_AW_983_MG_FD_203506 | JGI IMG/M metagenome (GOLD analysis project Ga0310120, IMG submission 203506) | Marine microbial communities from Western Arctic Ocean, Canada - CB27_AW_983 | ecosystem: Environmental > Aquatic > Marine > Oceanic | place: Canada: Western Arctic Ocean | collected...
CTTCCTCAGTGCCAGCCCCCAGGCCCGGTTGATCCGCGACCCGAACGGCGCGTGGATGACCACCTGCATACCGCCGGCTTCATCGAAGAAGCGTTCAAAGAGGACACGTTTCCCGGAGGGGACCATGCCGACGGCGGCCTGCTGGGCCGCGACGTACTCGACCACCTGTCGGGCGGCGTGTTCGCTGCAGAACGTCTCGGTGGCGACCCACACGACTGTTTCGGAGACCAGCCGTTCGCGTTGCCGCTGTTCCTCGCCCGGCCCGCCGATCCGCCGGGCAATCTCTTCTCGAAGTTTCGAGACTTCTTCGGAGAGTTCCCAACTCCGCCCCGGCGCCTCGCCTCGCCAAAACGGAATCGTCGGCGGGGCGCCTCCGGCGTCCGAGACGGTGACCCGTTCGCCGCGGACGTGGTGAATCCGCCACGAGGTATTCCCCAGCAGGAACACGTCTCCGGCCTGGCTCTCGATCGCGAAGTCCTCATCGAGGGTCCCGACGAACGAGTTGTCCTCGGTGACCACGCGGTAGCTGCCGATATCGGGGATGGCTCCGGCGTTGGTACACGCCGAGAGCCTTGCGGCCTTTCGCGGCCTGAGACGTCGACCCACGCGATCGTGATGCAGGTAGACTCGGCTGCGTCCCGACGTATCGCTGATGCCCTCGGAGAGGAACTCGATCACCTCGTCGAACTTCTCCCGCGGCAGTTCCGAATAGGGACCCGCTCGCAGGACCAGTTCGAACAGTTCGTCGGACTTCCATTCGCGGGCCGCCACTTCGGCGACGATCTGCTGTGCGAGAATATCCAGGGGTGCGACGGGGACCTGGACCTCGTCGAGTCGTTGGCCACGGATGGCCCGCACCACGGCCTGGCATTCGATCAGTTCGTCTCGCGAGAGTGCAAACAGCCGTCCCCTGGGGATCAGTCCCAGCGAGTGTCCCGAGCGACCGATGCGTTGCAGGCAGGTGGAGATGGCTCGGGGGGACCCGATCTGGATCACCAGGTCCACGTGCCCGATGTCGATGCCCAGTTCCAGCGAGGCGGTGGCGACGACTGCCTTGAGACGGCCTTCCTTGAGTCGTTGCTCGGTGTCCAGGCGGGTGGCGGCCGAGAGTGAACCGTGGTGACTGCCGACGTGATCTTCGCCGAGGATCTCGGTCAACTGGTGAGTGACCCGTTCGGCCAGGCGGCGGGTGTTGACGAAGACCAGCGTGCTGGTGTGCTCGTTGATCAGCTCGACGATCCGCGAGTTGATCTCGGCCCATTGTTCGTGCGAGCAGACGGCCGAGAGATCGCTGGGCGGGACTTCGATCTTCAGGTCGAGATCTCGCTGGTGGCCCACGTCGATGACCGTCGGACCGGGCTCGGCTGACGTGCCGCCGACGAGGAACCTGGCGGTGCGGTCGATGGGTTTCTGGGTGGCCGAGAGCCCGATCCGCTGGAGCGTCTTCGAGTTGGTGGAGGTGTGAGCCTGCAGGCGTTCGAGGCTCAGCGACAGGTGACTGCCTCGCTTGTCGCGGACCAGTGCGTGGATTTCATCGACGATCACCGTGTCGACGTGCTCGAGAGTCTTGCGGGCTTTCTCGGCGGTGAGCATCAGGAACAGCGATTCAGGCGTCGTGACCAGGATCTGAGGCGGCCGCCGGACGAGCTTGGTCCGTTCCCACGAGCTGGTATCACCGGTACGGAGTCCGACTCGCAACTCGGGCACCGCGTGGCCCTGCGATCGGCCCAGTTCGAGGATTTCCTCGAGCGGCTGATGGAGGTTGCGGTGCATGTCGTTTGAGAGTGCCCGCAGGGGCGAGATGTAGACGACTCGAGTGGTCTCATCGAGTCCTCCGCGTTCGAGTCCTTCTCTCAGCAGTCGATCGATGACGGCCAGGAATGCGGTCAGGGTTTTTCCGCTGCCGGTGGGTGCGGCGATCAGCGTGTGCTCTCCCGCGGCGATCGGCGGCCAGCCGCGGGACTGCGGCTCGGTGGGCGCATCGAATCGCGACGCGAACCACTGCTGGATCAGGGGGTGAAAGCTGGAGAGGGGCATGGATTGGGGGCATCGTAGCGTAGTGGGGTCGACGAGGAGCGAAGATGTCGCGCGAGTCAAAAAAACTTCGGATTCCGACGAACACTGGTCTCAAAAACGAGGTTATCAGGTAGCCTGAAAGAACAAGCTCCGCGTCCTGCGGTGCCAACGGAATGCTTCCCGCCCTTTTTTCGTTGTGCACCGTCAGGATTGCGGACTCTCTTTCTCGAAGACACTTCAGGACACTCCACGACATTCGAACTCTCGACTCATCTCCCCCGCGGCGGGCTCCGCGGGTCATCTCCACTGCGGGCCGCAGAGGGAGCCTCACCGATGACCCAAGCAGTTTGCACGCCCGCTACCGACGCGATTGAGACTGACGGAGCCGAAGCCCTGGCCGAGTCGAGTCCTGCTTCGAGTCGATCGAGCATCCAGTCTCGCTGGCAGCACTCGCCGCGGATCGACGTCCATTACGACCGTGGCTTCCCGGTGCTGGATTTGGGGACCAAGGAGATCTGGGACGGTTCGGATTTGTGCCTGCTCCGTGACACTCTGGTCGACCTGTGCCAGGCGGACGGGTCCGATCGAGACCAGGCGGTTTGCCCGGCTGTGGGGATCGAGATGAGGTCGGTCAAGGGGATCCCGACGGGTTTCTTCGGGATGCTGCACGACCTGCACGTCGACGAGCAGATCGCCGTGCATCTCTTTTCGCCTCAACCCAACGTCTGCGGGATGCTGTGGTTTCGCACGTTCTGCGAGTCGGAGGGTGCTGGTGGTTTCGTGATGTTGTGTGACCCGAAGCCGAACGTGGTGCCCGGTGCCTACCATTTCTGGGCGAGCTTGCGGGGTGACGATTTCGTCGAGACGTCCTCGACGGAGTTCTCGTCCTGGTCGTGATCCCCCGCGCCACGTGCAGTTGACAGCCCGTGTCGTGGGATGACAATGAGTGCTGTGTCATCCCGCCTCATCACCCGTCGCCGGGCTCTTCAGGTTGGAAGCCTGGCCGGATTCGGGCTCTGTCTTCCCGACCTCCTGCGTTGGGAAGCTCGAGCCGACCGGAAGGAATTTGCGAGTCGTCCGGGTCCGGCTCACAGCGTGATCAGTATCTTCCTGCCCGGCGGGATCGCTCACCAGGACACGTTCGATCCCAAGCCTCAGTCACCGACCCAGTATCGTGGCACGCTGGAGGTGATCGACACTCGGCTGCCGGGCATCCAGTTCAGCAGCCTGCTGCCTAAGACCGCCACGATCCTGGATCGCGTGACGTTGTGCCGGGGTGTCAGTCACGTGCTGGCGGACCACGACGCGGGCGTGCACCAGATGTACACCGGTTACGGTCCGAGCCCGGCGATCCGTTTCCCGAGCCTGGGCAGCGTGGTGTCTCACGAATTCGGCCCCCGCAACGACCTGCCCGCCTACATCTGCGTCCCGAACAAGCCTCACCGGTTCGCCGGCAACGGGTACCTGAGCACCGCCCATGGTCCCTTCGGCCTGGGCAGTGACCCGGCCGTCTCCGGCTTCGCCGTCAAGGACCTGAGACCTCCGCCGCGGCTGAGCCGCTCTCGTCAAATGCGTGCCCGCGGTCTGCTGTCGCTGGTCAACGAGCGAGTGGATCGCCAGGCGAAAGTGTCGCGGCTCGAGGCGGTCGATTCCTTCTACGAGCAGGCGTACCGGATGATCGATTCGCCGCAGGCCCGGACCGCCTTTGAGCTCTCGAAAGAAAAACCCGCCACCCGCGCTGCCTACGGCAGCGGTGCGGCGGGGATGCGGATGCTGCTGGCTCGTCGGCTGGTCGAGGCCGGTGTGCGATTTGTTTCGCTCGAATACGGCACCTGGGACAATCACTTCAACATTGCCCCTTCGCTGCAGGGCCAGGTCCCCAGTTTCGACCAGGCCCTGGCAGCCCTGGTCGCCGATCTCGACGACCGTGGCCTCTTGAAGACGACCCTGGTGACGGTCACCACCGAGTTCGGTCGCACGCCCCGGATCAACAGCGCCGCCGGCCGAGACCACTGGTCACGAGTCTTCAGCGTGTTGCTGGCCGGTGGCGGCATCCGCCGCGGCCACGTGCACGGGTCCAGCGACCTGACCGCCTCGTCGCCGGACACCGGAGTCCTGGCTCCCCGCGACCTGCTGACGACGGTCTATCACCAGATCGGCATCGTGGCCGAGAAGGAGCTGATGGCTCCGGGGGACCGGCCGATCGAGATCGTCAAGGGGGGCAGGGTGGTCAAAGAGCTGCTGGAGGCGTCATGAGACGGCGAGGGTGGGCCACGACGGTTGTCTCGACGCGTCAGACACTGGTTGCGATCGGCCTGCTGCTGGTCGCCTCGACGCCGGCGCTGGCTCAGTCAGAGGCGCGTGCGGTTGTTTCGGCAGCACCCCGCTACCTGCAGCGAGGCACCGTGACCTCGGTCCACCTGAACTGTGCCTGGCTGCCCTCGGCCGAAGACATCCTGTTCTATTCACCGGGCCTGTCCTGCCGCAGCCTGACGCTGCTGGAAGACACCGACACGCTGCCGCCGGATGGTCGTGAGTACCTGGCGAGGATCGAGGTGGCCTCGGACTGCCGGATTGGCCAGCACCGATTCCGAGTCCGCGACCGCGCGGGACTCTCGACTCTGCACACGCTTTACGTCGGCCCGCTGCCGCGGCTGGCCGAGCAGGCACAGCCGACGACATTCGAAGACCCGCAGCGTGTGTCGCTCAATTCGACCGTCGCCGGCTACATCGGCGCGGTGGGCCAGATCGACTGGTACCGGGTCGAAGCCAGGAAGGGCCAACGGCTCAACGTCGATGTCCAGGCGGTGCGGATGGCCCAGCGCCTCTTCGATGCTCATGTCACCATCCTCGATGCCAAGGCACGCGTGCTGTCCGAGTCGGACGACACGGGGTTGGGATTGCACGACCCGATCACAGGCCTGATCGCTCCGGAGGACGGCTCGTACATGATCGCGATCCGCGAGAGTGGTTTTGGGAACGAGGGTTCGTACAAGGGGCCTCGCGGTCGCTACTTGCTGCACGTGGGCACCTTCCCGCGACCCCTGGCCGTGATTGCCGAGGGTGGCATCTCGGGCAAGCCGGTGCGGCTGACCTTCCTGGGTGACCCTCTCGGCACGTTCACCCAGTTGATGCCGATGCCCCAGGGTCCTGACGCTTCGGTCTTCGGCACCTCCACGGTCACGCCGATGCTCGCCGGGCAATGGGCTCCGACACCGCATCCGATCCGGATCAACAGCCTGCAGACGGTCGTCGAGACCGAGCCCAATGACAACTGGCGAACGTCGCCGGCTTCTGAGCAGGCCGCACCGGCCGCGTTTGCCGGGGTGATTTCCCGACGAGGCGACATCGACACGTTCCGATTCCGGGCCACGAAGGGGCAGCGGCTGGTGATCCAGGTCTACGCCCGCCGGCTCTATTCACGACTCGACTCGGTCGTCGAGGTCCGTCGAGTTCGGGACGGTACGGCGGTGGCCGGAGGCGACGATCCGCCTCGCCGCCATCGCACATCGCTGTTCGCCTACAACAGCCATCATGCCGGGTGGTTCGCCCAGGACGCCTACACCGAGATGACCGCCAACGAAGCGGGTGACTACGTGGTCGTGGTCTCCGATCACCTCAAGAAGGGGGGCGTGGATTATCACTACCGGGTCGAGGTGACTCGGGTCGAGCCGAAGCTGATCCTGTTTGTCCGCCGCGATCCGCCTTACTGGAGAGGGACACCCGGCCAGAGCGTGTCGGTGCCACGAGGCAACCGGTACGCGGTGATTGTCGAGAACCAGAGGCTGAACTGTGCGGCGGGCCCGCTGGAGGTCTCTGCACGGGGACTGCCCCCTGGCGTGACGCTCGAGGCACCCCGGCTGACCTCCGCCAAGGTCCCGATGCTGTTCACCGCGACCGATGACGCGGTCCGAGCGGCCAGCCTGGTCCGCTTCGTATCGAGTGATCCGAAGGGGCGACCCCTGGTGACCCAGTTCGAACAGACCGTTTTCTATGGACTCAACCCGCCCAACTACGCCTTCTTCGGAGTCGACTCGGAACGGCTGGCCGTGGCGGTCGCCGAGGACTATCCGGTGAGCCTCGAGCTGGAACCGATCGCTGCTCCACTGGTGCAGGAGGGTGAGACGGTGCTGAGGATCCGCACCCGGGTCGGTCCGAACCAGAGACGGCCGGTGCGACTGTCGATGCTCTACAAGCCGACGGGGATCAGCGCCGAGTTGTCCGAGAAGGTGGCCGAGGGCGAGCAGGTGGTCGAGATGCGATTGGAGGCGAACCGGGAGGTGAGTCCGGGCCGCTGGCCGATCGCGGTGGTGTCGCGCGAAGCCACCCAGTTGCGAGGCGGTGGAGTGTCGACCCAGTTGAGAACACTCGAGGTGCTCCCCGCGTTTCTCGACCTGGTACTCACCCGTGCCATTCTCGCTCGAGGCAAGACGGTTCCACTGAAGGCTCAGCTCGAGCAGAAGGTCGAATTCCGCGGCAAGGCGATCGCTCGCCTCGAGGGTCTTCCCAAGGGGGTGACGGCCAAGCCGGTCGCGATCGCCGCCTCGGATGCATCGGTCACGTTCCAAGTCACCGCCACCGGGGCTGCGCCCGTCGGGCTGCACAAAACGCTCTCTTGCCGTGTCTCGATCCCCTGGCAGCGACCCGGTGGGCAACGCTCGGCAGTGGTGCATCGGCTGGGGCAGGGGGGGCAGTTGAGAATCCTGGAGGCGGCCGATGTCGCCGGACAAGAGGAGCAGCCACAGCCATGAGTCCCGGATCGATCACCCGGCCCACGGCAGATCTTCGTGGCGTACTGTGCGTCGCGCTGCTGCTGGGCTGTGCAGAGGGGGTGGTGGCCGGGGAGCCGGTGATCCGGGTTTACCCGAGCCGCGTGGTGCTTGACGGGGCTGCCGATCGCCAGCGTGTGATCGTACAGACCGTCGATCCGGACGGTCGTACACTCGACCTGACCTCACGGGCTCGCCTGGTAGCGTCGCTGCCGGATAAGGTCCGGATCGTCGACGGGATGCTCGAACCGCTGGCCAACGGGATGCTGGAGCTGGAGGTGAGTGTCGAGGGCCGACGAGTGCAGGTGCCGGTGACGGTCCGCAACGCCGCTGCCAGGGCTCCGGTGCGATTCGGACTCGACGTGATGCCGGTGCTGACCAAGGGAGGCTGCAACAGCGGCAGCTGCCACGGTGCCTCGCGAGGCCAACGGGGATTCCGGCTGTCGGTGTTCGGGTTCGACCCGGCCGGCGACTACTTCCGCATCACCCGAGAATTCGTCGGTCGACGGATCGACCTGGCCCGTCCGGCCTCGAGCCTGTTGTTGGCGAAGCCGTCCGAGCAGGTGGTGCACGGAGGCGGCCAGAGATTTGACAGTGACAGCGAAATGTACACCGTGCTGCTGAAGTGGCTCGAGCAGGGAGCACCCGCTGATCCGAAGGACATGCCGCGGGTGACTCTGCTGGAAGTCTTTCCCTCGGAGGTGGTCTTGTCCGGGGCAGGAGCAGGAGCAGGGGACCAACCGATGGTGGGCGATTCGCACCGGCTGGTGGTCCGGGCCCATTACGACGACGGCACCGATCGCGATGTCACCGGGCTGAGTGTCTTCACCAGCACCAACACGGCCGCGGCGGTGGTATCGGTTGCGGGTGTGGTGAGAGGTGAGCAGCGGGGCGAGTCGTTCGTGATGGTGATGTACGGCGAGCACAACGTCGGTCTGCCGGTGATCGTGGTGCCGTCGGGGCCGGCGGCAAAGTTCCCGGCACTGCCCGTGGCCAACCGGGTCGACGAGCTGGTCCATGCGAAGCTCAGGAAGCTGCGGGTGGTCCCATCGAAGCTCTGCGACGACGGCACTTTTTTGCGGCGAGTGTACCTGGACACGATCGGCCTGTTGCCCGAGCCGAGCGAGTATGCTCGCTTCGTGGCCGACCAGCGGCCCGACAAGCGAAAGCGGCTGGTCGAAACGTTGCTGGTTCGTCCCGAGTTCACCGACCTGTGGGTGATGAAGTGGGCCGAACTCCTGCAGGTCAGAAACGTCAAGGGCGGCTTCTTCGGTTGGTTGCGCAAACGCTACCTGGCCAACGTGCCGATGGACCGGATGGTCCGCGAGTTGCTGACGGCCGAGGGCGGCTTCTTCCGCGACCCTCCGGCACAGTACTTCCGGCAGGTCGGCAAGCCGAAGATCCTGGCCGAGAACGTGGCCCAGGTCTTCATGGGGACCCGCATCCAGTGCGCGCAGTGCCACAATCACCCGTTTGACCGCTGGACGATGAACGACTACTACGGCTTCGCCGCCTTCTTTGCTCAACTGGGTTCCAAGCGGAACTGGGAAGACACTCGCGAGCAGATCGTGTTCAACACCGGGTCCGGCGAGGTGCGGCACCCGATCGATGACCGCGTGATGGCCCCCAGGTTCCTCGGTGGCAAAGTGCCCAAGCTGGCCGGACGCGACCGACGGGCGGTGCTGGCCGAGTGGTTGACGGACGCCAGGAACCCCTGGTTCGCCCGCAACCTGGCCAACATTGCCTGGGCGCAATACTTCGGGCGGGGGATCGTCGACGAGGTGGACGACGTTCGGCTCAGCAATCCGCCATCGAACCCCGAGCTGCTCGATTTCCTCGCCGATCGCCTGGTGGCCGACGGCTACGATTTCCGCAAGCTGATCCGCACGATCACGCTCTCGCACGCGTACCAGCGAGCGACCGAGCCGACGCCGAGCAATCTCCGCGACCAGCGTAATTTTTCTCGAGCCGAGTTCCGCAGGCTGCGGGCCGAGGTGTTGCACGACTGCCTGTGCCAGGCGACGGGTGTGCCCAGCCGGCTGGGCGGCTTCCCGCTGGGGACTCGAGCCGTCCAACTGCCGGTCGCCTCGATGTCGTCGGAGTTTCTGAACACCTTCGGGCGTTCGAATCGCGAGACGGTCTGCAGCTGCGAAGTCGACGTCCAGCCCAACCTCTCACAGGCCCTGCACCTGATCAACGGCAGCACGACCTGGGGCAAGATCGAGCGAGGCCATGTGCTGGAGCAGCTGATGACCCGCCACGACGATCCCGGCGACGTCATCGAGGCACTCTTTGTCCGCTGTCTCTCGAGGCGGCCGACGAAGGATGAGCGAACTCGGCTGCTGGCCGCCGTGGTGGCCGCGACTGATCGGGCCGAGATCTACCAGGACCTGTTCTGGGCGTTGCTGAATTCGAAGGAATTCCTGTTCAACCACTAATCGACCGTGCGGGGAGCGAGCGGATGTTTCAGGCGGGGCCAGTCCCTGGTCGGGCGCAGCGTGCCGTGTGGGCGTGGTTGCTGTTGCTGGTGATCGGGGCCGGCGGCAACGACTTGTACGGCCAGGCCGCGAAGAAGAAACCGGCCGCGAAGACGAAAGCGGCCACGAAGATCACATTCCGTGACCATGTGGCACCGGTATTTCGTCGTCGCTGCACCGGGTGTCATGGTGGCGGTCAGCCGAAGGCCGACCTGGACCTGTCGCGTTATGTGGCTGTACTGGCGGGAGGTTCTTCGGGGACGGTGCTGATCCCGGGCGATCCTCTGCAGAGTCGGCTGTATCTGCTGGTCTCTCATGCCGAGGAGCCTCACATGCCGCCCAAGCGACCTCGGTTGCCCAAGGCCGAGCTTGAGTTGATCCGCCGCTGGATCGACGGGGGTCTGTTGTCGACCAGGACCAGTCGCCCCCGGACCTCGAAGCGACCTCGCTCGTTGCTCTCACAGGTCGGCCCACCTCTGCGGCGTCCGGTTCCCAAGTCTGCGGGCGAGCCGCTTGGTGCACGTCCCCGGGGTTGGCCCGCGGTCTCGGTTCAGACCGCTTCGCGGGCCCGCGCGGTGGTGGCTCTGGCGGCCAGCCCGTGGAGTTCTCTGGTGGCGGTGGGAGGGATCGAGCAGGTGCTGGTCTACGACTCGGCCCTGGGCAAGCTGCTGGGCGTATTGCCGTTTCCCGAGGGTCGACCGCACCAACTGGCGTTCAGTGCCGACGGGGAGGTGTTGTGGGTGGCCGGGGGCGAGGCGGGTGTGGGTGGAGCGGTGGTGGGCTGGCAGGTCCGGAGCGGACGGCGACTGTTTGAAGTGACCGATGGTGAGGACGTGGTGTTGGGCGCGGCCCTGGATCCCTCGGGCAAGCGGTTGGCCCTGGGCAGTGATCGGGTGGTCCGCATCGTCGACATCGCCAGTGGCAAGACCACTCACCGGCTGGATGCTCACACCGACTGGGTGGTGTCGGTCGGTTTCAGCCCCGACGGGCGTCGCCTGGTCACCGGCGATCGTGGTGGTGGCCTGATGCTGTGGGAGACTCGCCAGTGGGACCGCGTGGCGCGGTTGTCGGGGCACCGCGGTGCTGTCACCGGGGTGGCGTGGCGACCCGATGGTCGCGTGGTGGCCTCGGCCAGCCGCGACGGAACGGTGCGTCAGTGGGAGTCCGAGGGCGGTCGCGCGTTGCGGAACTGGATGGCTCACGAGGGAGGCGTGATGGGGGTGGCCTGCCGGGGAGATGGGCGGCTGGCGACGGTCGGTCGCGACGGGCTGGCGCGGACCTGGAACCAGGCCGGAGCGCGGCTGGGCCAGTTTGGACCGCTGGGTGATGTTGCCACCCGGGTCGCACTGGTGGGAGTGCCCGGATGGCTGGTCGTGGGCGACTACTCCGGCGACGTGCGGGTCTGGCGAGGGGACCAGCAGCAGCCGGCTGGGACGTGGCGGCCGGGGTCGAAGCGAGCACCGCCGGCGGGCCGGTGAGAGTGGTGGGTGGGCCGTCGAGATCGTCTCGCTTGCGAACCACGCAGCCGACTCGGATAATGGAGCTTCGGGCAGGACCGCGTCGAAAACGGCGAGAGCCTGTGCCCGGCGACTGCATCAAGAACACACACCGGGGCCAGAAACGACACGATGGACAGTGCCAAGCTGAGTCTGGACGGGCAGGATTACGAACTGCCGGTCATCGAGGGATCCGAGGGTGAACGGGGTGTCGACATCAGTCGCCTGCGTGGAGAGTCCGGAGCGATCACGCTCGATCCGGGCTACGGCAACACCGGTGCCTGCGAGAGCGCGATCTGCTTCATCAACGGTGAAGAGGGGATCCTGCGGTACCGCGGGTACGCGATCGAGCAGTTGGCCGAGCATGCTTCGTTTGCCGAGGTCAGCTACCTGCTGATCTACGGTGACCTGCCGTCGCAGCAGCAGTTGCAGGACTTCAGCGACGGGCTGACCTACCACAGCATGATCCACGAGGACATGAAGAAGTTCTTCGAGGGTTACCCCGCGTCGGCTCACCCGATGGCGGTGCTCTCGTCGATGATTGCCTCTCTGGCGACGTATTATCCCGAGGCCGAGGGGAACGGGGATGATGACCTGAACATCATCCGCATCCTGGCCAAGTCCAAGACGATGGCGGCCTGGGCCTACAAGAAGTCGATCGGCCAGCCGCTGGTCTATCCGCTCAATCGCCTCTCCTACTGCGGCAACTTCCTCAACATGATGTTCTCGGTGCCGACCGAGCACTACGAGGTGCCGAAGGTGGTTGAGAATGCCTTGAATGTCCTGCTGATCCTGCATGCTGATCACGAGCAGAACTGCAGCACGTCGACGGTGCGGATGGTGGCCAGCAGCCAGGCCAACATCTTCGCCGCACTCTCGGCCGGTGTCTGTGCGTTGTGGGGTCCGCTGCACGGCGGGGCCAACCAGAAGGTGCTGGAGATGCTGGAGATGATCCGCCAGGACGGATCCGACTACAAGAAGTACGTCGACATGGCCAAGGACAAGGACAACGAGTTCCGCATGATGGGGTTCGGTCACCGGGTCTACAAGAACTTCGATCCGCGGGCGACGATTCTGCGGAAGGCGTGCGACGAGGTGCTCGAGGAACTGGGGGTCGACGATCCGTTGCTGGAGATTGCCAAGCAGCTTGAGGATGTGGCACTCAACGACGAGTACTTCGTCGAGCGGAAGCTGTACCCCAACGTCGATTTTTACAGCGGCGTGCTGTATCGGGCGATGGGCATCCCGACCAACATGTTCACGGTGATGTTCGCCCTGGGCCGTCTGCCCGGCTGGATCGCTCATCTGAAGGAACTTCGAGACGATCCCACGAGCCGGATCAACCGTCCGCGTCAGATCTACACGGGCCCGACGGCTCGAGAGTACACGCCGGTTGCCCAGCGGTAGCTCGGTGTTGTGGGGCTTGGGGATTCGGGGACAGGCACGCCCCTCGATCCGCCTGCGGCGAATCGCGGGGCGAGCCAGTCCCTGCACTTTGAGGGATTTGGTGGTCGGTTGATGCCGGCCGAATCAGCTTGCGGGCGGTTTCCGGTTCTCCTAGAGTGGCGTTTCTTCGCCGGGCAGGTAGCTCAGTTGGTAGAGCACAGGATTGAAAATCCTGGTGTCGGCGGTTCGATTCCGCCCCTGCCCACTCCGTATTGACTCGAGAGAAGCACAGGTTAGCCATCAGCAGGCCGACGACTCAGGACGAGACCAGCTCCAGCAGCGGACGTCCGTCCTCGAGCAGGTTGTAGGGGCGGTCCTGGCTGTCGATGGCCGACAGGTCCTGGATGCCCATCGCGTGATAGACGGTCTTGGCGATATCGGCCGGGGTGACACGACGGTCGGCCGGGTAGGCGGCGTGCCGGTCGCTGCTGCCGTAGGTCTGCCCACCTCGAATGCCTCCCCCGGCGAGCAAGTCGGTGAGGCAGTAGGTCCAGTGATCTCGGCCGGCTCCCGAAACACCGCCGGAACGAGGGTCGCCGATCTTGGGCTTGCGCCCCATTTCACTCGTGACGAGCACCAGCGTGGAATCAAGCAGCCCGCGATCTCCCAGGTCGCTCAGCAGCGCCGAATAGCACCGGTCGAACTCGGGGAGCAGCATCTTCTTGAGGCATTCGAAGTTGTTGCCGTGCGTGTCCCATCCCCCCGCACTGGCACACTTCAATTCCTTCGCCCGGGCTCGATCGGGCATCCAAAACAGCGTCACGAACGGCACCTTCGCTTCGACCAGTCGGCGGGCCAGGAGCAGGCCCATGGCGTTGATGGATTTTCCGTAGCGGTCGCGCGTCTCTTGAGACTCACGGGTCAGATCAAAGGCCTGAGTCGTCGCCGCGGAGGACAGCAGCGAGAAGGCTCGATCCTGGTGCCGCTGCCAGGTCCGTGTTGCGCGGTGCTGCTCGAGTTCGCGGCGCGACCTGTCGAGTTGGCTGAGCAGCGCGCGGCGATGCAGCAGCGTTTTGGCCGTCAGACCTTCCTTGAGGACCAATGACGGGGCCTGGAACTTCAGAGGTTCCTCGACCTTCCCGAGCAGGCACAGCGGGTCATGTTCGATCCCCAGTTGACCGGCAAACTGCCCGGCTCGGATGTCGGCGGGCCCATCGGGACTCCAGGGATAGGAAATCGCATTGGGCAAGTCGCCACGCTGAGGCAGCTTGGCCGAAACCACCGACCCGATGAATGGCCAGTCGTCACCCTGCTGCCGCCGCTCGGCCGGAACACTGATGGTGCGGGGGTCGAGCTTGTGACCGGTGAGATGGTAGTAGTAACCGAGATGCGAATTCGTCGGGTCGGTTCCATCCACGGAATTGACCACCGCCAGCCGATGAGCGTGTCGAGCCGTCAACGGAAGGTGTTCGCACAATCGAACGCCCGGCGCCGAGGTCTCGATCGGTTGAAACTCGCCACGAATCTCCGAGGGAGCCTCGGGCTTCATGTCCCAGGTATCGATATGCGACGCACCACCGGCGAGCACGATCATGATGGTCGACCGGGCCGTCGCAGCAGTTCCGACAGCTTCGACTTCCGACGACCATGCCGGCCCCACCGCGCTACTGCCCGGCAAGCCCGGCAAGCCCAGCAGGCCGGTCCCCGAAGCGGCCAGGAAGCGGCGGCGAGACGATGACGAAGAGCCGGCCGCTGTGCGTGACCCGCGTGTGCCTCTGGAATTCATGCCTCAGCCCCTGGTGCGGCAAGCCGTTGACTCGGCTGGAACTGCCCGAGCCCGAGACTGGCTCAAGTATACGATAAACTCACGTCCGGGCGGGACGTCTCATGCGATCCCAGCGTTCCTCCCGCAACCCGCCGTAGGTGGGTGACATACGATCGGTCGGCGGGCGGGTTGGCCACGGCGTTGGACCCGGGGTTTACACCCCGGGCTATGCGCTGTCGCCCACCTGCGGTGGGCTTCAAACTCGGCCTGCGATTTCACGCTGGGCGTTTGGTGTCTTCGTGACTTCCACGAGAAAAGTTGGGATTCTCGTGTGATATCGAGAACCAATTCACGCCAGCGTCGTTTGGAGAGCTGTTAGATTGTGATGGTTCTGGATGGCCGCACGAGTGCGCGTTGTCGATGTCCCTGTCTCACCAGTTGGTAAACCGCCGGCATGGCCGATCCGAGTCCGTCTGACCTGATCGCACTGCTGGCACGCTATGGGGCGGACGGAACGCTCGAGGCCCCCCAGGTACTCTCGGCGATCCGGGCGATCTTGGGTGAGCAGGCCGCACCGGACCCCGGGGCGGCGGCCCTGATGGCCGCGCTCATCGAGCATCGCGATTCGGCACAGGTGCCGATGCCGGCCGTCGATGACCTGGTCGGCCATGTCAAGAAGCTGAGAATCGCTGCTGCAGGACGATTTCACGGAACTCTCGGGCAGCCCGAGCAGGACCGGGCAGATCTTGTCGAATTCGAGACACTGCTGGGCGACCTGCCGCTGAAGGACGTCTCGGCAGCCGTCGCCGAAGACCCCTCGAGCCGCGTCCTCGAATCGGCCATCTCGCTGGCACGCGACCGCCGGTTCCTCTCGAGCCGTCGCCAACTGGCGCCCACGGCCGCGGCAGAACTGGACCGGCGATTCGATCGGGCCGCTGTCGAGTCGTTCCCGGTGCTCGAGAATGCCGGCCGCCGGTTGGTGCTGGAGATCATCGCCGATCTTCACCGACGGGTGCGGGCGGGACAGGGGCCGCAGCTGGAACCCACGACCGCGAGCGGCTCGCTGGCACACGATCTCGATCGGGTCGGGATTGCAGCCAAGACTTTCCCGCCGAGTGAGTCGGATCGAGACACGCGGCAGGACAGCGACAAGCTGAATTCTCTGGAACGGCAATTCCACGAAGCACCCTCCGCGCACCAGCGACAGCAGGCCCTGGACTGCATCTGCGTGTGGCCTGGGGTCGAGTGTTTCGAGGTCATCCTGCGATTGGTCGAGGCCAACCCGGAAGTGTGCGAGCGGGTCGGCCTGATTCTGACCTGCCGCCTTGGTTCGCAGTTTGTCGGCGGGTGGAGCGGTTGGGCGAACGCGCTGAGCCGGGCCGCCGGCCGGAGCCAACACGACCTGCAGCAACTGGTCGGTGAAGCGCCGGGTGAGCTGCTGTTGATCTGGGTCAAACGAATCGGAGGTGTCGAACCGAAGATCGTCAGGTCGCTGGAACACTATTGCCAGGCCCACACCACGCCCATCGGCGAAGAGGACTTTGCCGAACGATGGATCGACTTTCTGCCCGCCTCGGAATTCAATGCCCTGCTCGGGGTCGAACTCGAGGACGTCACGCCGGTCGCTGCGACCGTCACGCCCGTCGAGACTCGGCCGCAGGTCGCAAATCAGCCTGCTGCGACCCGGCCCCGGCAGGCCCCTGAACCGCACGACAGACCAACAGCAGTTCACACACCTGCCCCTGCCCCTGCGGTCGCTGTTGGGGCCGAGCCTTCCGAGCCACCGCCACCCAGCGCTTCGTCGGTCATCTGGCGAGATCACATCCAGCCGTGGCTGACGGAGAACTGGTACCTGGTGGCCGGAGTCGTGATGGTGGTCGCCGGTGCCTCGTTGATCTCGGTCTACTTCTGGGACAGGTCCCCGATTGTGCGGTTCACGGTGCTGCCCGCGCTGCTGGCCGCGTTCACCGTGGCGGTGGCGTCGGCCGGCACGTGGATTGAGCGACAGGAGAAGCAGTTTCGTGGCACGGCGGCGTTGTTGAGGGGTGCGGCCGTTGCGCTGTTGCCTCTGAACTTCATGGTTGTATCGTTGCTGGCCGACACCGACGTGCCTGCGCAGGGCATTTTCGTGGCGGTCATGGGCCTGTCCTACCTGGTTCTGTTTGGCTGGGCTCTGAGGAGGTGGTGCCGTGCGGTGCACGAGTCCCTGGGTCTGCCGCTGGCCGGTTCGCTGCTGGCGATCAACGGCCTGGTGATGATCGGGCCCCTGGCCAGGACCCTGGCCGGAAGTGACCCCGACGGCCTGAAGCTGCCCACAGCCATCGGTTTTCACGCGGGCTTTGCCCTGGTGGCGTGGATTGTGGTGCGATTTGCCAACCGGATTCTCACTCCGGAACTGGCCCGCGAGAAGCGGGTGCCGTGGTTCGTGGGCGGCACACTGGCGGCGGCGTTTCTGCAGGTGTTCGGGTGGGTCCACTTTCAGCTGGGCCAATTGCCGCACGTGTCGACCTATGCCCTGCTCGTGATCCTGGTCGGCTGGCTGGTTCTCTTTGTCGAGCGTCGTGCGATCGAGTTGCGAGAGGACGGCGAGCGACTGGGTGGGGAGTCGTTCCTGGGCTACGCGCTGGTCCTGATGGGTGTGCTGATGGGCAGCACACATGAGCAGGTGCGGGTGGCCGTGTTTGCGCTGGCGGGTGTGGTCTGGCTGTACCAGGCGGTGCGGCGGAGGCACGAGTTGCAGCACTGGATCGGGCTGACGCTGCTGTCGCTGTCGGGGGCTTCGGTCGCGTTGTTGACCGGATTCCCACGCGATCCCTGGCTGCCGATCGTCGGGTTGCTCTTGTCATTGATGATGGGCGGGCTGCACTGGCTGGGTCGGACTCGGTCTCAGCCGCTGCTGGCGCGTGCCGCACTGGGGATGCAGCCGACCCTGGCGCTGTTGACCGCCGTGGTGGCGATCCTGGCGCAGTGGCAATTCCGTTCGGCTCCGCTGTTGACCGCCGGTGTGCTGCTGGCCGTCGCGGCCATTTTTGCCTGGCGGGCATGGCGTGACGAGGAGCTCCGCTGGGTGCATTCGGCGATGGCCATCGTCGGCATCACGCTGCCCTACCTCGGCTGCGTCGACATGCTGGGCCGTCAGTTGCACGGCAACACGATGGCCTTCGGACTGGCAGTCACTTCCTGCGGCTGGCTGCTACTGATCCGCTTGACCCATTCCGACCTGCTGCGACGGGCCCGCTCGACGGTGCTGATGGTCTACGGATCGATCGCCGTCGCGGCGATGGTGTTGCGGGTGTTGTTCGAGGGGAGCGTGGCGGCCAATCCTGAACCGTTGCATCAGCTGATGGACTACTCGGGACCGTTGCTGATGGCCGTGTTGCTGGTGATCGCGACCTACCACACGCGATCGCTGCTGCCGGCGGCGATGGCTGCCGTGATTGCGGTGGTCCTGTTCCCCGAGCTGCGTGCGCGGTTCGAGGATTCCTTTCGGGCGATCGGCTGGGGCAGCGGGCTGGGAGGTTCCCTGAGCGGACTGGGCCTGGTGCTGGCCTGTTTTCCGTTGATGCGAGCCGGCTGGCTGAGAGATCTGGGTGAGGGGGACCGGTTCTTCGGCCGCATCCCCTTCCCGTTCCGCCGCCTGGACCACACTCTGTTCACATGGCCGCTGACCGCATCGGCGGTGTTCCTGAGTATGCGTGTTGACACGTGGGCCGTGCTGCAGAATGCCCTGCCCGGCCGGTCCCTGGGCAACCTGCTTCAGATCAACTCGTCGCTGATCCCGCTCAAGACGGCCATCGCAGTCTGCGTGAGCGGAGTCACCTGGACGCTGCTGGCGGTTCTGTACCGTTCTCGCCGCGGCGCTGTGATCGGAGTGCACCTGGGCTGGATCACCCTCCTGGCCGGCCTGATGCTCGGCAACCATCTGCTCGATTCTCCCTGGCACTGGTCCTGGCCCGTGCTGGTGACCGGCCTGATCCTGCAGTGGCTCGAGCTGATCTACTCGAGGCTGAAGACCACTCGATCCTGGGTCGACAGCACCCTGATCGCGCCAACCCGCGGCGTGCTGGCGATGGGCAGCCTGGTGCTGTCGTGTGTCTGTGTCATCAGCCTGATCCTCCACGATGCCTCGCAGTTCTGGGTCCTCGCCGTCCTGATCGGCTTCGTGGCGATTCAGCTGGTCCGCTTCGGCCTGGTGAGTGGCCGCACGGTCTTCGGCGGTTTCCTGTTCGTGCTGACCCTGGTCAGTTTGCTGTCGCTGGCATCAGTGGGTGAGGGTCATCTGCTGCGTCGCCTGTCCCTGGCCGGCAGCCTGACTCCGACGCTGTGGCTGTTGCTGGGCGTGCATGCGGTGCACATCGGATGCGAATTCGCCCGTTCGACTCACGAGCGACTGAGGCCATTGCTGGCGCCGTTTCTGTTTGCTTCGAGCCTGATGGCCGTTGTGCTGGTTGTTGTGAACTGCTTCGGTACGGTTCTCAACCCCGAGGTCGTCAGCTCTCAACAGCGATGGATGCTGCTGGGGTTGATACTGCTGGCGGCCAGGAACCACGGCAGCGGCTGGCTGGGATTGCTGGCTCTGCTGCAGGCGTACCTGCACACTCACGTGCTGGCTGGCGAGTTGGCGCGTTACGAGCTTGCTCGCAACATCGCCGTGCTGTCGGAGCCGTGGCGGTGTGCGACTTTGGGTCTGTTGGCCGCGGTTCTGGGCCAGGCGGGCCGACTTGTGGTCCGTGATCGGTCCGGACTGCTGATCGGCCCGTTCGCTCAACCTGTGTTCCGTTCTCCCGATGTGGCCTGGCTGTTTGCACCCGCCGTGGTCTTCTCGCTATGGGCCACGGTCTCTCACACGGCGATTCCGGCCTTGCGGTCCGAGTCGCTGCAACTGTGGGCTCCGTACCTCTCGACCATCGGCCTGGTGATCGTTGCCTGGTCGTGGCGGAGTCAGTCGCTGGCGTGGCTGGCAACCTCAGCGGTGGCCCTGGGCAACATCCACAGCATCCGGCTCTTCCCCGGCGACACGCTCAGGGCAGAGGGGCTCTCGGAGATCCACCTGATCTCGTTGGGCCTGGTGGCGACGTTGCTGCAGTTGAGTGCGTTGCGAGAGCTGTGGCGTCGCGAGCGGGTGGCCGGGTTTGTGAACCGGGCGAGCCTGGTGCTGGCGGGGCTGGTGCTGGTGCTGATCTGTTTCAACTACGTCACCGATCCCGGCCTGGCGAAAATTCCCTGGGAACGGTTTGTGGTTTCGGGCGTCATGGCCTACATCGCCGCGTTGTACTTCCGCTCTGCGGCAAGACGTCCCGGTGAAGGCGAAGCGGTGCTGGTCGTCTCGTGCGAGGCCGGCTACCACTTCGGGGTCACGCTGACGATCTGGTGTGCGGCGTTGCTGATCCCGGCGTTGCGAGAGCCGAAGACCGCGTTGTTTGCCCTGGCGGTTCCGGTCGTCTACTTCTATGCCCGCGCCGAGCAGGGGTTTGCCAGCGGGTTCGCATTGGCACGTCGTTATCGGGATTCGGCCGCGGCGCTGTCGTTTGCGGTCGTCGGGTTGTGGGTCTTCCGTGTTGCGTTTCAGCTGCTGATGTTCCCCGACCAGCCCTTCGACTTCGAGACGTATCACGCCAACGCTCCGCTGATCCTGCTCGTGTCGCTCGTGATGCTGAGGCTGCACGGCCTGGGGGGTACTGGCTGGCTGGGCCTGTATGGCGGGTTGGCTCTGGTCGTGGCCAGCTTCTTCACTCTGACCTGGATCGAGGCCCTGAGGCCTCTGGAGCATCCGATCGCCGCGGCCTGGTGTGCCATCGGGCTGGCCCATTTCTGGACCCTGGTCAGCCACCAGCGTTCTCCGTTGCGAACCGCGGTGCTGCGGCTGGGTCGCATCGACGGTCAAGACTGGTTCCGGTTCCGTCGCTCGTGGGGAGTCTTCCTGCTGATCGGAACTCACGTGGCCATGCTGTGGGGTCTGTGTGAATCGTTCGGGGTGGCGGGTTTTGGTCACAGCGAGGCGAACGAGCGGCTGGCGGCTCCGCTGTTGCTGGGAACCGCGAGTGTGCTGATCCACCTGGGAGTCATCCGTCATTCGGCGGTGCACATTGGCGTGGGCGTATTCGAGATCATGCTTGCCCTGCATGCCGGGTTCCTGGGTATCGAGAGTTACGTACCTGCAGACCAGGTGGTCTGGGTGGTGCTGGCCCTGTGGGCGGCGGGCCTGGTGGCCCGGGCCGTGGGTTCGCGGCAGTTGCAGTCGATGAGGCTGGGCACGATCAGTGCCGGGCTGGCCCTGCTGACTCTGCTGCACATCGTGTTGCACCATCACCCCGACACGTCAGTCGGGTTGTGGGCGTTTGCCGTGCTGGGTGTGCTGGCGGCCATGGCGCCTCGTTCGACCCATTCGCCGCGCAGCGTCGAAGAGACGGTCGCTGCCGGGTTGCTGCTGGTCGTGCCCACGTGGCTGGTCTTCTTCAGCCAGGTGCGGCTGTCCGAGGGCGTCGCTGGCGTTGTGTCAACGTGGCCGCTGCTGGCAACAACTGCCGCGGTCTTCACGACCGGCAGCCTGTGCCGCTGGTTCCAGCTCCGGCTGTTGCCCGGCTACGACTCGTGGGATCGGCCGCAGCCGAGGCTCTTTGACCAGGCACTTGTGCTGGTCGGCAGGACCGGCGGGTCGCTGAACTCGATCACACTCTGGTTCAGCTTCGTGATGGCGGTCGCGGTGCAGTTGATCCATTACCGCCAGGCGTTTGAGACTCGCGAAATCGGGCTGGTGTGCCTGATGTATGCCGCCTTTGCCGTGGGTTGGTTTTTCGAGGGTCGGCAGAGACGGACGATGTCGGCCTACATCGTGCTGCAGCTGTGCGTGCTGGGCTTCTTCATGGTCTTGCGGCGGCAGTTGATCAACACGACCGAGTTCTGGACGCCTCACTACGATGTCTGGGCCAGCCTGGTCGTGTCGTTTGCCATCTGCGGTGCCAAGCAGGTGATCGATGTGCGGCCTCGTGAGATCCGAATCCCGTTGATGGGCACACTGCTGGGACTGCCGGTCGTGGCACTGATCTGGGTGGTGGTCAACGGCATGGGCAGCGACGTGGCTCTGCTGGTGGTCGGGTTGCACAGCCTGATGTTCACCTTCCTGGGCAAGGACGACCGCGAGTCGCCCTACAACATCGTGGCGGTGGGGGGCTTCGTCGCGTTTGTGATGATCACCTTCTGGACGCAGTTGGAATTGACGATGCTCAACGCCTACGTGATTCCGGTGGGTCTGGGGATCCTGGTCCTGCTGCAGCTCTTTGGACGTCGGATCGATGCAGACACTCGAAACCGGATCCGCATGGTGACCCTGATCGCCATGCTGTCCAGTTCCGGTTATTACGCTCTGACCAGCGACGAGTATCCGCTGGCGTTCAACCTGACGCTGATCGTGCTGTGCCTGGTGTCGATGGGTCTGGGCAGTTTCCTGCGGATCCGGATGTACCTGTTCCTGGGCTTTGCGGCGTTGCTGGTCGATATCGCCACGATCATGTTCAGGGTCGTCCGCGTCGCCGACCAGACCACTCAGCGGGCCGCCATCGGTGCATTGCTACTGGTGATCGGCATCGGCCTGGTCGTTGGGACGATGTACTACAAGACGCGTCGCGACCAGATCAACGCCATCCTCGATCGCTGGCGGGGAAAGCTCGGAGGCTGGGAGTAGGCTGCTCTGGGGAGACCAGACGGGCGCCACGCTGGGATTCCCCAACCCGCACCACCACAAAACCCCGAAGGGGTTCTATCGCATAGCCCAGCGTCAGCACGCCGTCAGGCGTGCGCCACGCTGGGTCTCTCGCACCCAACCCCACGTTCAAACCCTGAAGGGGTTTACACGTCGAGGTGTCGTGATTTGGAACCCCGTTGGGGTTCACAAGCGTGTGGGGCGTAGCGAACCCAGCGTAGCCCGCTCCGCCTCCG
>Ga0310120_10000973_pt1 | contig 21839 bp, 19 predicted proteins | sample CB27_AW_983_MG_FD_203506 | JGI IMG/M metagenome (GOLD analysis project Ga0310120, IMG submission 203506) | Marine microbial communities from Western Arctic Ocean, Canada - CB27_AW_983 | ecosystem: Environmental > Aquatic > Marine > Oceanic | place: Canada: Western Arctic Ocean | collected...
TCCAGAGCGCCGTGCACGCGCCAGCGGCGAGGCGCGCCGTCGCCGCTGGCGCTTCCGGCCGCACGACAATCAATTCGGGCTCATCGGCACCCAGCGCCGTTGCCGGCAACGCGATGATTCGGCCGCTCTCGTTCATGCTGGCGAACCTGACCGGGACGACCCCAATGCCCGTCGCTTCGACGGACAGTCGGAACGTGCGCGCGGAGTCGAGTCGATAGAGCCAAACTTCGTCCGCGGCGCTCACGATGACGGATTCGGGTTGTCCAGAATCAGCTCGAACCGGCGCTCCGGGAGGTTCTCCGCCTCGGCGACCGCAACATGCGGGGTAATCAACACGTTCTCCATCTGCCAGAGTGGATGTCCTTCGGGGAGGGGATCGGTCTCGAAGACGTCCAGTCCCGCGCCCGCGAGTTCGCCGTTCTCCAGCGCCGCCACGAGATCGTCGAGCTTCGTCGTCATGCCACGCCCGATGTTGACGAAGTACGCGGAGTTCTTCATGGACCGGAAGCGTCTCGCATCCCACATCCCCTCGGTCTCGGGCGTGTGGGGCACCGTGGTCACGACGAAGTCCGCTTCGGGCAAGCGCTGGTCGAGTTCGTGGGGCGGCACGATCTCGCCCGGTATCTCACGCTCCGGCCGGGGCTCCGCGCCGATGCCGCCCACCCCATTAATCAGGACCGTCGAGGCCGCCAGGTTCACGTACCCCCCGCTTGCGTGCCTGTTGATCCCAGCGACCTTCTGCCTGTGCCGCGCTCCAGTAGGGCAGGCCCCGGGACAACGCCAGCATGAACATCAAGATGTGCTGGGCGATGTGGTCCGAGTAGATCCCGCACGGGTTGCAGACGGTGACGGGGTGGTCGGCCAACTCTGGGTAGTAGTAGCCGGGCGGCGGGCCCGCGAACGGGTTCTGGAGCAGCCGGAGGCGCTCGACTGTCGGCAGGACGTCGGGCGACACCCAGCCATAGGCCGCATCGGCATCGATGAGCCCGCGGGCCGCGACGGCGCCGTCCTCCGCCACGACGACTTCGAGTTCGGGCAATGCGTCCGCGAGCCGGCGCGCCCAGCCGCGGATGGCATCGTCGATCGGCGGCAACACAACGTATTTCGGAATGATGAAGCTCCCCGCGTTCAGGTCTGGATCGCGGAGGCATCATCGCCCGGGTCCTCCCGTGCGGTCCAGCGGGACGCGCTGGAGCCGAAGCTCCGGCCGCTAGGATGAGGACACGCGAAGTCCGTCGTTCAGCGGCGGACCGTTCTGGGAGGTCTGATCGTGGTGGGATGAGGCGCAAGGCGTTAGCTTGCCGTCCTCGACCACGACAAGGCCCCCGAGCAGGAAGGCGAGGAAGGCGACCATGTACAACACGGTCAAGCAGAAGCTCCACGAGGGGAAGCGCGTCGTCGGGGGGACCATCCAGACCCCGGACCCGGACATCTACCGGGCGATGGCGCACGCGGGATTCGATTTCCTCTGGATCGAGATGCAACACAGCCCGCTGACCTACCAGGACGTCGCGCGGATGATCTGGGCCGGGCGCGACGCCCCCGCGATCCCCTTCATCCGCGTACCCGACGCGACCGAAGGCGACATCCAGAAAGCGACGGACGTCGGAGCCTTGGGCATCATCGTGCCCATGGTCACCTCGGTCGCGAAGGTCGAGGCCGCCGTCAATTTCGCCAGCTATCCGCCGCGCGGTGCCCGCAGCCAGGGAGGGGGACAGTACGGTGCGTTGTGGGGGAGCGACTATCGCCAAACGGCCAACGACAACGTGATGGTCGTGGGGATGATCGAGTCGCCCGACGGGGCCGCGATCGCCGATCAGATCGCGGCGGTCGATGGCGTGGACGTAGTGTTCGTCGCGGCGACCGACCTGAGCAGCTTCTCCGGCCTGCAGCAGGGCGATGCGGAGTACGAAGCGATGGCCACGAGAGTTCGCGACGCGACGCTTGCGGCGGGCCGTAAGGTCGGCGGGCCGTATGCGTGGAAGGATCGGGAGGGCTACAGTTTCTTCCAGGCTCCGCCGGCCGAAGTGCTCGTGCGCCGGGGGGCCCGTGCCCTGCTCGCCGAGGCGACGGCGGGCACGGCGGAGACCGAGGGAGCCGAGCGATAGCTTGGCCGGAGAGGCCGCCGAGACGGCACGGCTGGCTGGAAATCAGCCCCCCACGACGCCCTCATCGTGGGGGCTTGGCACCGCAGAGGGAGCCTTCGGCGAATGGGCCGAGCTCTCGCCGTCACGGACCGAACGGCGTTGGAGGCTGTGCCGGCGGCAGAACGACGAGTCGCCAGTCTCACCCGACGACGCTAAACGGCCAGGGCTCGGCTCGACTGAGCGTTCCCAGATGCATGACACTGCCCTCGCGCGAATCGGCGAATCGGCGAATCGGCGCGAGGATAGATCTCCCGGATGAACGCATCGTCCATTCCGCTGTCCGTTCTCGACCTCGCCCCGGTTGCCGCCGGGGCCACGGCGGCATCTGCGTTGCGGAACTCGATCGATCTGGCGCAACAGGTGGAGCGCCTCGGCTACCGACGGCACTGGGTGGCGGAGCACCACAACCTTCCCGGCATCGCCAGCTCGGCACCGGCGGTGCTGATGGCGCACCTGGCGGCGGCTACGTCCACGCTTCGCATCGGATCCGGGGGCGTGATGTTGCCCAATCACGCATCCCTGGTTGTGGCCGAGCAATTCGGCATGCTGGAAGCCCTGCACCCCGGTCGCATTGATCTCGGACTGGGGCGCGCGCCCGGCACCGATCCCAACACCGCCGCCGCGCTGCGCCGGAATCCGATCGCCCTCGACGATACATTCCCCAGCCAGTTGGCCGAGCTTCTCGCGTATTTCGACGGCACCCACCCCCACATCACCGCCACACCTGCCAGCGGCTACCGGCCCGCACTCTGGATGCTGGGGTCGAGCGACTACGGCGCGCAGGTCGCCGGCCAGCTTGGCATCCCCTTCTCCTTCGCCCACCACTTTTCGGCGGGCGATACGGCCGGGGCGCTGGCCGCCTACCGGAAGTCGTTCCAGCCCTCCGAGTGGTTGGCGCGGCCGTATTCGATGATCGGTGTTTCGGTGGTCTGCGCGGAGACCGATGACCAGGCCGACTACCTTGCCGGGCCGAGCGCGCTCTCGTTCACGCGCCTCCGGCAGGGACAGCCGATGCAGATGGTCACGCCCAAAGAGGTCGCGGCCTACGACTGGACGCCGATGGAACTTGAACTGCGGCGCCAGTGGGAGAGGCCGGTGGTCAAGGGAGACGCGCCGTCCGTGCGTGTGCAGCTCGAGGGCCTGGTGAATCGATACCAAGTCGATGAACTGATGCTCACAACGATGGTGTACGGGCCCGCGGATCGCTGCCGCTCCTATGAGCTCGTCGCCGACGCTTGGCAGCTGTCGTCGCCCGCGGCCGCCAGCTAAGGCCGACGACACGATGCGGCGGGCACTCGTCGCGAAGACTCGTCACCCCTCACGATCCGCTCATCGTGGGCGAGTGTGTGATTTGCTCCGGGGATCGGGGGGCTCTAGTGAGCGGACCGCCAGGTCGCAGTTGCAGGCCGTAGCTCGAGAGGCCGAACAACTTACGCCAGAGTCAGGCCCAGCGGCTGACGCTGATGCGCCCCTCATCTTCCGCCTTCTTGAGGGCGCGCGCCGCTCGACGCCCCGCTTGCTCGGAGATCTGACTCGACTGTCTAGCCCCGAGTCGGTTCCCGCCAGTGGTCGGGATACCACGCCAATCAGACATTGCCCACCCCCTATCTCGCTCCGGGGTGGCGGCCCACATAAGCCTCGCCTGGTCTCCCGCACTCGCGGGCCGTCATGGCGCGGCCGGCGTCTACACACCACACGATGGCCCGATCGTGTCGCATACCAGCTCCAGTCGGAGCTACGCGGGCTCGGCAGCCAGGCGCTGGAGGCGGTCGACGAGAAGAGGGACGCCCCATTCGAAGTCGGCGCTGTCCGGGTTGGAGGCGGAGCCCTCCAGGAAGCGCCGGTACAGGCCTTCCAAGATGATGCAGAGCTTGGCCGCGGAGAGGACGAGGTAGAACTTGAGGTCGCCAACAGAGCGGCCACTGCGGTCGGCGTAGCGTCGGGCCAGTTCGGCGCGGTCGGGGAAGCCGTTCTGGGTCAAGTGACGGGAGAGGTCGGTGGCGAGGACGCGGCCGTCCTTCTCGACGGCGGGGTCGGCCGGGTCGCCCCAGTAAGCGAGGAACCAGCCGAGATCGGCCAGCGGGTCGCCCACGGTCGCCATCTCCCAGTCAAAGATCGCGGCGAGGCGCGGCTCATCGCCGGCGAAGATGACATTGTCCAGCTTGTAGTCGCCATGGACCACGGTGGTCTCGGCGGAGTCCGGGACGCTGCCGCCAAGCCAGCGCAGCACCTCGTCGATCCCCGGCAGGTCGCGCGTGTGCGGGCGGGTCAGCTCCCACTGGCGCGTCCAGAGGTCGAGCTGGCGCTGGAGGTACCCGCTTGGGCGACCGCGAAGTCCGACAGCCTCCCAATCCACGGCGTGCAGCTCCACCAGTGCGTCCACCATCTCCTCCGCCATGCGGCGGCGGCCCCTCGGCGTGTCGTACTGCGGCGGGATGCGGTCCCGCGCGACCGCACCGTCCACCCGCTCCATGAGATAGAACGGTGCGCCAATGATGGAGTCGTCCTCGCAGGCCAAGACGGGTCGGGGAACGCGCGCATGGCCGTGCAGGGCAGAGATGAAGCGATACTCGCGCAAGACATCGTGTGCGGAGGGCAAGAGGGGACCCGCGGGCGGACGGCGCAGCACCCAGCGCTGGTCAGCGCGGGCGACGAAGAGTGTGACGTTGGAGAAGCCAGCCACGTGCTGCTCGATCTCGAGCGAGCCCCGGGAGCCCGGCACCTCAGCGTCGAGGAAGCGCTGCAGCGCCTCGACGTTGACGAGTTCCGAGGAAATCTCGCTCATGCGTCATCGCTCTCGGATCGCGCCATGATTGCCGTCACACGAATGTCCCTCACCTAAACGAATGACCAGGGCGCATTCTCGCGGTAGGAGCGCAGGATGCGCCGCGCGACGACCTGGCGGTGGACCTCGTCGGGGCCGTCCAGGATGCGAGCGCCGCGCGCCTCGCGGTACATGGATTCCAGCGGGGTGTCGCCGGAGACGCCGCGCGCGCCGTGCGTCTGGATGGCGCGGTCGATGACGTCGTGCAGCGCCTGCGCGCCCACGAACTTAATCAGGGAGACTTCCACGCGCGCGTCCTCTCCGGCGTCGATTTTCTCTGCGGCCTGCAGCGTGAGCAGGCGTGAGGCCTGGATCTGGGCGGCCGAATCGGCGATCCAATTCTGGACCGTTTGCTTCTGGGCCAACGGCTCGCCGCTGACCTCGCGTTCCAAGGCGTAGCGGCACATCAACTCAAAGGCGCGCTGCATCTGCCCCAGCCAGCGCATGCAGTGATGAATACGACCGGGTCCCAGTCGGCGCTGCGCCACGAGGAACCCCTCCGATCGCTCTCCCAGAAGGTTGGCGCGGGGGACTCGGCAGTCTTCGAACTGGATATCACAGTGGTCGCCGGAGGTGTCGCCCATCACCGTGACCTGACGATTGATGCGGAAGCCGGGCGTGTCGGCGGGGACGATGATCTGACTGAAGCGCTGGTGCCGCGCCAGGTCCGGGTCCGTCTTACACATGACGATGAAGAAACTCGCGGCGCTGGCGCCGGTGGTGAACCACTTGTGACCGTTGACCACCCACTCATCGCCGTCCTCCATCGCGGTCGTCTGCAGATTGGTGGGGTCAGCGCCGGAGACCTCCGGCTCCGTCATGGCCACGGCGGAGCGGATCTCACCGGAGACCAAGGGCTTGAGGTACTGCTCTTTCTGCTCCGGCGTGCCGAACTGCCAGAGGATCTCGGCGTTGCCGGCGTCCGGCGCCTGGGAGCCGAAGGCGCGAGGGGCGTACAGACTGCGGCCGATAATCTCATTCAAGTAGGCGTAGGGCAGGAAGCCCGCGCCGCTTCCTCCCACCTCCTCCGGAAGATGCGGCGCCCACAGCCCCTCCGCCTTCGTGATGGACTGCAAGCGCTGCATAGTCGCCTCGGCCTCGTTCCCCCCGGCTTCCAGCGTCTTCTCACTGGCGTAGAGATGTTCTTCCATGAAACGCGTGGCGCGGTCGCAGAGCGGCTGCACCTCGGCGGGACGGCCGGAGAGGCTGATCGGCATGGTGGTCTCCTGTAGTCTGCGGCAGCCCGATTTTGCCCGTGTACACGCAGGCGGAGCATCCCACGGTGAGGCGAGGTGCGCCATGCTTGGCCCTCTGATCTTGGAGAGCAAACGCCCGAACGCCGTGCGGTAGTCTGCGGACCGGCTAGGAACGCAAGAAGGCAGGAGCGACGCGTGGCAGAACGACGTTGGGGCATCTCTCTTCCCCTGACCGGCGTGCCGCTGCCGGCTCTGGGCGCGGTTCTCGCGGAGGCGGAGGGCCTGGGGTACCGGGACGCCTGGACGGAGGAGGTGGCCGAGACGGACGGGTTCCTGCCGCTGGCGGTCGCGGCGCAGGCGACGACCCTCCGGCTTGGCACGGCGATCATCAACGTCTTCACCCGCGGCCCGGGGACGCTGGCGATGGGCGCTGCGGCGATGAGCGAGCTGGCGCCGGGCCGCTTCTGTCTGGGCGTGGGTGCGGGCTCCGCGCCGATCGTCGAGGGCTGGAACAGCGGCCGCTACGAGCGGCCGCTGACGCGCGTGCGCGAGTCGGTGGAGGTGCTGCGCGCGGCCCTGCGAGGTGAGCGCGTGTCGTACGAGGGCGAGACGCTCACCGTGAGCGGGTTCCGGCTCGGCCGTCCGCCGGCGGAACCGCCGCCGATCTATCTGGCGGCGCTGCAGCCGGGCATGCTTCAGCTCGCGGGCGCCATCGGGGATGGCGTGATCTTCACCTGGCTCTCGGCGGAGGATGTGCGTCAATCCATTAGCGTCGTTCGAGCGGCCGCGGAAGCCGCCGGGCGTGATCCCGGTGATGTGGAGACCGTGGCACGCGTCGTGATGGTGATCGACCCGCCCTCGGAGGCGACCGCCGCGTACGCGCGGCGTTTGATTACGACGTACCTCAACGTGCCAGCCTACCGTGCGTTCCACACCTGGCTGGGCCGCGCTGAGGCGCTGACCCCCATGTGGCAGGCTTGGGATGCGCGTGACCGCGACGGCGCACTGGCCGCGATCTCGGAGAGCGTCGTTACTGATCTGGTGGTGATGGGGAGCCCGGAAGCGCGGCGCGCGCATATAGAACGCTACTTCGAAGCTGGCTTGGACACGGCCGTGCTGTGGTTCCTCACCACCGAACGTGACCCCGCAGTAGCGGCGGAGCGCATCGGCGAGGACATCCGGGCGATCATTCCCGGCAGCCTCAGAACGTCCGCGTCGATCCTGAATCGAAGGTGAACGTGTGGCGCCGGCTGCGGTTCCGCTCCTCCAGAGCGGGTCCCGCATGACTCTTCCCAGTTCTCTCAGGTTGGGAAGGTCGCCCTCTCACCGACGCCTGCGCGGCATCCGATGGCTTCCCTAGGCTGTTCGCCAAGGAGGGGGCAGACGCAGCAATCTGCGGCATGATGGAGTTACGGCCGGGCTAGGGACTCCGTTGCAGGATCGACACATCTCGCGCCGTCATGAGCCTGGATAGCCGACGAGGCGGCGTGCCCCACAGGTTCTGGAGCGGGAGAAGGGGTTCGAACCCTCGACCCTCTGCTTGGGAAGCAGATGCTCTACCACTGAGCTACTCCCGCCCGGGAGGCCCGCGTCGCCTTCGACGCTGGGCACCTTCGAGTGTACGAGTGCCCTCCGTCTCCGGACAACTCGGCTGAGCGACTGACGCAGCGCCCGAGCGAACCCTACTAGACTCGCCCCCCACGAGAGGGGGCACCATGGCTGTCATGACCAAGAAGCAACGCGTACGCGCCGCCATCGCCGGAGAGCCTGTCGATCGGGCGCCCGTCTCCATGTGGGGGCATGATTTCCTGCGCGAGTGGTCCGCTGAGGACCTCGTCGCGGCCACGCTGGAGCCCTACCGCGCCCACGACTGGGACTTCATCAAGCTCAACCCCCGCTGGACGTTCTTCGCCGAAGCCTGGGGCAACACCTACGACCCGCCTTCTGAGCAGCGCAATCCTCGGACGACCAAGCTTTCCCTTCAGGCCGTCGACGATCTGCGCGCGATCGCGCCCGTCGATGCGACGGCGGGCGTCTTCGACGAGCAACTGCGCGGGCTGCGTTCGCTGATCGAGCAGACCGGCGGCGAAGTGGACGTCGTCCAGACGCTCTTCTCTCCGCTCTCTGTGGTGGGCTTGCTGGGTGGTCTCCCCGACCTACTCGTGAATCTCGCGGCGGAGGACGCGGCCGCTGTGCATACCGCGATCGCAGCGGTGACCGAAACCTTGATCGGCTACGCGCGCGCGACGTTGGACGCCGGCGCCTCCGGCGTCTTCTTTGCCCCGCTCACCTGGGCCAGCCGAGATACCTGCAGCGAGGATTTCTACCGCGAGTTCGGCCGCCCCTACGACCTGCTGTTGCTGGACCAGATTCGCGACGCCGAGTTCAACATCCTGCACGTCTGCCGCGACCACAACATGCTGGAGCTGCTGCTCGACTACCCCGTCGCCGCCTTTAACTGGGCCGACCAGGGCACGGGTAACCCCAGTCTGGCGGAGATCCACGCCCGAACCGGGCGTGCTGTGATGGGCGGGATCGACCAGGCGACGCTGGCCGACGTCGGAGCGGTTGAAGTCGCGTCCGCCGCCTCGGCAGCTGGGTCGATCGGCGACACGCGACTGTTCGTGACGCCCGGCTGCTCGATCCCGCCGGCCACCCCCGACGCGAACCGAGCCGCGCTCGCCGCCGCCGTTCGAACCTAGACCGGACGGTCGGCGCAGCGCAGCCCGCCATGTCTCGCGTCGATTGCTAGCGGATCCCCCGCTGCCGTAGCGGCGTGGATGGTGTCGTTCTGAGCATGCCGGCGTCCAGAGCGCGCGCGGCCACGCCGAGCCCGAGCAAACTGAGCCCGAGCAGCGCCACGATTACGGCGTTGCGCAGCACGATTGCCAGGGTGTCGGCGCCGATATCGAGCAACGCTTCATTGAACGGGTCGCCGGCCCCGTTGGCGGTTGCCCGCAAAGCGAACCGCGTGCTCAGCGACGCGATCACCATCAGCAAGCCGCCGATCAGCGACGCGATGCCCATGTTCCGCAGTCGATCCGGGGCCGCGCTTGCCGCGACCACGATGATCAGCGCCGGCGCTGCCAGCATCAACACGATCGCCAGCGCCAGCCAGAGGATCTCGTGGGTGTCCGCGCTCAGTCGGCCCACGCTCCAGCGAATCACCCCACGGGCGGAGAAGATCCCACCGGCAGCCCTGCCGGACTCGCGACGGAATGCCCCGATGCCGTCGTCGTGCACCAGGCTGGCCGAGTCGCGGAGCAGCCGTGCGCGGAACTCGCCGCGCGAGAGCGCCGTGATCTCCTCTGCGCCGAGCGAGACCGGTAACGGGTAGTGCGGCAGGGTCAGCAGTTCATTGGGCCGACGCGCCGCTTCCGCCAGCAGGTCGGCATAGCCGGAATCGAGTAAGGCGTCGATCTCCGTGAGCGAGACCAGGGCCCGTGCGATCAACGGTTCCGCCTCCTCGCGGCCGGTCGCTCGCAGGGCGGACCAGGTCACGATCAGCAGGGTGATCATGAACGCGGCCGCCGCGACGCCACCCCAGCGCACGATCGGCGACCAGCCGCTGCGCGCCCGAGGACCAACGCGGCGCGGCTGCGAGAGGGGATCGGGCGCAGCGGGATGGGGCGCGGCTCGCACCTCATCGGCCGGTGTTTGCGAGAACTCCACCTCTGTAGCGCGCTCGCCAGTCTTTGAACCCGCGGGCGACGGTTCATTCGAATCGGGGCGGAGGTCGTGGGGTTGGCTCATGGGGTCCGGTCTAGCTGCCAGACATACGTACCGCTGATTGAATCGTGAAAGGGGCGGCTGTCGCCGCGCGTGAGCGCGATAAGCGGTCCCAGCCCCAACAAACCCAACGACGGATAGAGGAGTAGCGCGCGACCCAAAGCCCGACGCGGGCTCGGCGCATCACCGGCCGCGGTCAACACGCGCAGATGCAGGACGCGTGCTCCGACGGTCCCGCCGAACGCCGCGCCGAGCGCCACGTACCACAGCGGCGCGGCGAACCAGAGCGTCGCCACTACGTAGCCCCACAGCCACTCGCGCCCGCTGGGGTCGACCTCGAGCCAGTTTGTCTGCAGCAGGACGGTCAGCCCCGCGAAGCCCAGGAAGAGAGGCAACATCAACAACACCACGACCACGTCGATCGCGCCGGCCACGAAGCATGCCTCGCGTCGTGCCGCTGCGCCGGGGAGATCCATCGTCGGCATCATGACCCCGCTGCGCACTCTACGATCGAGACATGCCTCAGCGCACGCCTCGCCGCCAACGCAGACTGTCGCTGTTTGTCTTTCTCGTCCTGCTCGGCTCGATGCTGGGCACGGTCGGGATCGCCGCTACACAAGGCGGCCTCTCGCTCACGACGACGGTCGATGCCGCGGTCGAGGGGAAACGCTTCAGCCTGACCGACTTCGAACTGGAGTCGATCTTCAACAAATGGCTGGGAGAGGTTGGGGCGTTCGTCTCCGGTCGTCGCGACAGTGGGGTGGACGCCGATCGGCTGGTGACGCGCTACTTCGGCTTGCGTACGGAGATCGCCACGCTTGAGGCGGACGGCGCGAGCGACCGGATTGTGATTGCCGAGTTCCGACGCGAGCGGGACCTGCTTGAGAACCGCGCCGAACGCATCCTGGAGGGCCGCGTAGCCGGAGCGCTGCGCTCGGCTGGACTCGTGCGTGCGCTGCCGCTCTTCGGCGGCCAGGATCTGCTCTGGCCACCCGTCGACATAGAACTGACCCAGCCGCCCCGCTTGCTGGCGATCTCTCCCCGCGATGAGATCCGGCTCGTGCAAGACATCCTGCTCGACCCGGATTTGTCCTTGGCTGAGATCGAGGCGATCGAACAGCAGGTCGAGGCGGACGGCCGCTGGTCCGCACTGGTCGATGCGGTCGGTGGGGTTGCGGCGTATCCGGCGATCGTGCGCGACTCGCGCAGCTACGAGTCCTCGATCAATACCATCGCGCATGAGTGGGTCCACCACTATCTCTTCTTCTTTCCGCTCGGCTGGTCCTTCTTTCGCAACAACGAGGTGCGCACGATCAACGAGACCGTGGCGGACATCGTGGCCGCCGAAATCGACGACGTGGTCTTTGCCGCCGCCCCGCCGGTGCCCCCGATCGAGACACGCAGCGTCCACCGCACGGAGTCGGACGAGGTCCTGTTCCAGCTTCGTTTGGACGTCGACCGGTTGCTCGCGGCCGGCGAGGTCGAGCAGGCGGAGCGGCTGATGGCCGAGGGGCGCTTGGAGTTGGTCGCGCTGGGCCGCGACCTGCGGCGGATCAACCAGGCCTTCTTCGCCTTCAACGGCGTCTACGCCACATCTGCCTCCAGCAGCAGCCCGATCGGGCCGCTGTTGCAGGAGTTGCGCGAGGCCGCTCCCAGCCTGGCCGACTTTCTGATCCAGATCCGTGAAGTGACCAGCCAGGCGGAGCTGGCGAGCCTGCTCGCGCAGCCGTAAGCCGGGGCTAGGGTGCCGCCGCCGCATCGTCTTCGCTCGCGCCTGGATCGGCGGTCAATGACACCTCGTCCTCCTCGATCAGGACGAAGCTCTCGGCCACAAAGTCGCCTAGGAAGTCGTGTTCCACGGTCAGGCGCAGTAGGTAAAGGCCCGGCTTCAGTGTGCGCGTATCCCAGCGACCGAGCTGCCCGGACGGCAGCTGGTTTTCGCTGCGTGACAGTTCCACGAAGTCTTCGGCACTGGGCACATCGCCCGGGCGTTCCAAGAACGCGTACGAGAGCGACCAAGCCACCACGCCGTCACCTGCTGCCCGGCCGCGGACCAGAACATCTCCCAGCCCCAACTGGACGCCGTTGGGTGGTGTGTCGAGGCGTGCGAAGACATCGTTCTCGCTCCCCTCGCCGGATCCATCGTCGCCCACGAAACGGACCTTGTTCGCGCGCAGCCACTCCACGATCGCCTCGTCCGGCTCACCGGTCTCCGCGTCGATCGGGGCCTGAAGGAAGAAGCCTTCGAGCCGCGCGCTGTCGGGCGTATCGGCCGACGCCGCGCGGAACGTGCGCGTATCGATTTCCAACTCATCGCAGATGCGGTTCGCCTCGTCGGGCACGCTGCCGGCGACGAACAGTTCGGAGCTGCGTCTGCTGCAAGGATTCTGCGAGGCGAAGTCCTCGCGCGCCACACTGCTGCTTAGCACTCGCAGCGAGGGGATGAAGACCTCCGACGTGGTCAGCCCGTCCGGCTGCTCGAACGACTCCACCGGCAAGCCCTGGTGGGCGGCGGTCATCAGGTCGTGCCAGATCAGCCCGGCGGTGCGCGACGAGCTGCCGCCCGTCATCGGTTCGTTGTCCGCGTTGCCCACCCAGACGCCGGTCACCAATTGGGGGGTGTAGCCGACGGTCCAGAAGTCGCGACGCACGTCGTTGCGCCCCGGCTCGCCCGCCGTGCCCGTCTTGGCTGCGGCGGGCCGGTCCAACACCAACGTGCTGTTGAGCCCGTAGAGCGTAGACCGCGCCTGGTTGTCGGAGAGGATGTCGGTGATCTGGAAGGCCTGTTGCGCCGGCAGTACTCGGCGCACGACGGGCTCATCCAGGCGGTAGAGCAGATTGCCGTTGATGTCGTGAATCTCGCGAATCGCGACGGGGTCCAGCGCGCGATTGCCGAAGGGCAGATCCAGCATCGTATGCTGGCCGCGCATCAGCCCCTGATTCGCGAACACGCTGTAGGCAAAGACCAAGTCGAGCAGCTTCACGTCGCCCCCGCCCAGCGTGAGCGCCGGGCCGAACTGACTCAGGTCCTGCATCGTGGTGATGCCCAGCCGGTGCGCGACGTCCAGCACATTGCCCACGCCCAGCGTGTCCGCTGTGCGGAAGGCCGGCACGTTCATCGAGTTCGCGAGCGCGCTGCGCAGGGAGACCGGCCCGCGGAAGACGCTGTCGAAGTTTTCCGGCGAGAACGTCGTGCCGTCGAACTCCTCGAACTCGAACGGTACGTCCCAAATGATCGTGGCCGGATTCCAGCGCTCGGGGTCGCGCAGGAAGCCCGTCACGTAAGTGATCGGTTTGAACGACGAGCCCGGCGAGTTCAGCGCGATCGCGTTGTTCACCTGCCCGTCGATGTCCTCACGGAAGAAGTCGCGGCTGCCGACCATGACCCGGATCTCGCCGCTCCCGGGCTCAATCGAAATCAGAGCGGCGTTGTGCGCCCCGGTTTGCTCTTCGAACGTGGCCAAGTCGTTGCGCACTATCTGTTCGGCTTGGAGCTGGAGGTCGTAGTCCAGCGTCGTGGTCACGCGCAGGCCGCCGTCGGTGAAGACGTCGTCGCACGTCTCCACGCCGTCCGGCAACGTCAGGCGCCCGCGGGCGCAGAGCTGCTCTATCTCGTCTTGCACGTAGAGCACGAAATGCGGGGCTTTGATCTCAAACTGCTGGCTGGCGAACTGCAACGGCTCCGCCTTGGCCAGGTCGGACTCGGCTTGGCTGAGGTAGCCGTTGATCACCATCAGGTCCAGGATGTCCGCCTGGCGCGACTTCACTCCAGCCGGATTGGTGAAGGGGTCGTGGAGGGCGGGTGCCTGTGGCAGACCGGCCAAGAGCGCCGCTTCCGCGAGCGACAGTTCCGCGGCCGGCTTGCCAAAGTAGCGCTGGCTCGCCGCGCCAATGCCGTAGGCGTGGTTGCCGTAGAAAATCGAATTCAGATACCACTCCAGGATTTGCGTTTTGGAGTAATGGTCGGTCAACTCCAGCGCCAGGATCGTCTCTTTCAGCTTGCGGCTGACGGTTCGTTCCGAGCGCTCCTCCAACGGGATCAGGACGTTCTTGACGAGCTGCTGCGTGATCGACGAGCCCCCCGACCCGCCCAGGAACTCGCCCCCGCCCAGGCCGATGTTTTCCCAGGCTGCCCGCAACAGCCCGCGCGTATTGATCCCACGGTTCTCGAAGAACGTGGAGTCCTCTGTCGATACGGTGGCGTTGATGAGGTGGCGCGAGACCTTCTCCAACTTGATTGGATTGCGTAGGCCTGAGAATGGGTCGGTGAACTCGAACAGCAGCTCGCCTTCGGGCCCGCGACTGTCGAAGACCTTGCTTGTGCCCAACGAGTGCTGGGTCAGCTCGATTGCGGTTGGCTCCACGAGGTCGTCCGCGATCGACTGATAGACCCCGAAGGCCGTTCCCGCCCCGGCTCCCACGAACGTCAGCACCAGCAGCAGCAGTCCAGCCGGCCCGAAGATCCAGCGCTTCGAGATCCGGCGCGAGCCGCGCCGCCCGCCCTCGCGACGACGCCGACGTTGGCGCATCGCGATCTGCGTCGCGCGCCGCTTGCCACCGTTCCCGCCTGACCTGGAGCGGCTCACGAGGCCCTCTCGTCGCGCTCAAGAATGATGAAGTGGCTCAGCCCCAGCCAGCGCAACGGGGTCCGCTCCGCGCGATGCAGGGTGGCTTGCAGCGTGCGGCCGAGTATCTCGTTTCGTGAGCGCACGCCGTCGAAGGCCGGATACACGGCGCTCGCCGACCGCACTCGGTAAGGCAAGCCCTGGAACATGCGTCGCAGGTCGCCGCGGGTATAGACGTCGGCGTGCGGCACCAGCCGGTCGCGCACGGTGCGGGGAAGCCAGTTCACGAAGGGGAAGTTCCCGAAGCGGTAGCGGCCGCGCCAGCGCACGCCGTGCGTCTCGAAAGGAAACCAGCGGTTCGGCGCGTAGATCACCACGTGCCCCCGCGCCGATAGCTGCACGGCGATCTCACGCAGTGCCGCGCGAGGGTCGGCCATGTGCTCGATCACCTCATTCAGGATCACCACGTCGAAGGAGTGCGGTGCGAAGGGCAGATGTTCCGCATCGGCCGCCAGCAAGCCAGCGACCCCTGCGTCGCCCAACCGTCCAGGATCGATGTCGATCCCCACGACCGTCGCCGGCAGCGACCGCAGATGCGCGACGTACTGACCCACTCCACAGCCGATGTCCAAGATGCGACGACCGGCCAACGGAATCTGCTTTTCGATTAGGCGCACGCGTCGCGCTTGGCCCGGCCCCCAAAGGAGACTGGGCACGCCCAACTCAAGCTCGTGCTCAGCGGCAAAGCTCGCGGCGTCTTGGCCCTCGGCGTCGTGATTGGGCAGGGGGTCGCGCGCTGACAGGCCGTCCCGCCTCATCTGGCTCGTGCCCCACCTGTGATTCAGCTTACCATCCGGCTTCGTGTGGTTCGCGCAGCCCGACGCACCACTTACCCGCGCGTAACCCACGCCGCGGCAGCGTTGGGACCGCCAGTCGGCCATCTCGGATGGGCTGCTGGAGCGGCCTCGAAGGCGCTCATATACTGCCAACTCAGGGACGGAGCGGTTGTGGCGCGTTGCGCGCGTCCTCCGCGTCTTAGCCCGCGTACTAGCCCATGCACTAGAAAGCCACACCGTGAGCGACTCCTCCGACCTCTCCGCCGCCGATGTCCGGCACATCGCGACGCTGGTCCGTATTGGTATGACGGATCAGGACGTGGAGAAGTTCCGCGTTGAGCTCTCCTCGATCATTGGCCACTGCAACTCGCTCGCCGCGATCGACACGGAGGACGTCGAGCCCACCATGAATGGCGCGTTCGCCGATCGCAGTGGTGATGACGTCATGGCCGACGACGTGGCGGAGGCCTGCTTCCCCGTCGAGGACGTGCTGGCCAATGCGCCGGTTCGTGAAGACGACTACCTGCGCGTTCGCGGAGTACTCGACTGATGGCGGCGACCGTCGAGGACCCCTTTATCGGTCTCGCCGAGGCGGCCGCGGGGCTGCGCGACAGGACCTTTAGTTCGCAGCAACTGACCCAGGCGGCGCTCGATCGCATCGCCGCCACCGATGAGTCGATCCACGCTTTCATCACCGTTACCGACGAGAAGGCGCTGGCCGCCGCCGCCGAGGCGGATTCCCGATTGCAGTCCGGTGACGCCGGACCCCTCACGGGCGTGCCCGTCGCGGTTAAAGACGTGCTCAGCACGGCCGGCGTGCGCACGACGTGCGGCTCGCGCATGCTCGAAAACTATGTGCCTCGCTACGACGCGACCGTGGTCGAACGGTTGCGCGAGGCAGGAGCGGTCGTCGTTGGCAAGACCAACATGGACGAATTCGCCATGGGCTCGTCCACCGAACACTCCGCCTTCTTCACCACCGGCAACCCCTGGGACCCGACCCGCGTGCCGGGCGGATCTTCCGGTGGCTCCGCGGCCGCCGTCGCGGCCGGGCAGGCGATCGTCTCGCTCGGCTCGGATACCGGCGGCAGCATCCGCCAGCCGGGCGCGTTCTGCGGCATTGTGGGGATGAAGCCGACTTACGGTCGGGTCAGTCGTTACGGCCTGGTCGCCTTCGCATCCTCGCTCGACCAGATCGGCCCGTTCGCGCGCTCCGTCGCGGACGCCGCGACGCTGCTGCAGGCCGTGGCCGGCCCCGACGCGCGCGATTCCACCTGCTCTGACCGGGAGCTGCCCGACTTCTCCGCCGACCTCGATAAGGGCCTGGATGGTCTCACCATCGCAGCCCCACGCGAGTTCTTCGACCCCGACTCCGGCATCCAGCCCGAAGTGCTCGCCGCCGCCGAGGAAGCGCTCGGCGTGCTCGCCGCTCAAGGCGCCACGATTGACCGCGACACCACTCTGCCCACCGCCGAGCACGCCTTGCCCGTCTATTACATCTTGGCCCCTTCCGAAGCCTCCGCGAATCTGGCCCGCTACGACGGCGTCAAGTACGGCTTCTCGTTCACCGACGGCGAGTCCATGTGGGACAACTACGAAAAGACGCGGCAGCACGGCTTCGGGGACGAGGTCAAACGTCGCATCATGCTGGGCGCCTATGCCCTCTCAGCCGGGTACTACGACGCCTACTACCTCCAGGCCCAGAAGGTGCGCACGCTGATCTCGAACGAATTCGACAGCATCTTCAGCAAGGCGCAGCTGATCGTGACGCCCACGACGCCGACCGTCGCCTTCGAGCAGGGGACCGTCTCCGACCCCTACGAGATGTACCTCAACGACGTCTTCACGATCCCGGCCAACATCGCCGGGTTGCCTGCGCTCTCCATGCCGGCCGGTTTCGGTGAGGCGGAGATGCCCGTTGGCCTGCAGTTCATCGCCAAGAGTTGGGACGAGGCCACCCTCTTCCGCGGCGCGTCCGCCTACGAGCAGGCGACCGACTGGCACACCCGTCGCCCGGCTCTCTAGCGCGACGGTCTCGCGGACCCGACGCCCACCAGGGTCACGCATGGGTAAAGTCCCGTCGGTCCCGGAACGAGCTGGATAGACGGCCTCGAAGCGCGGCAATACAGTTGGCGTATCCGGCCGTCATAACGACTTGTCGACGGCCCAGCCCAATGCCCAGCACGTCGCTGCGGCTTCGAAAGCGGGTGGACCGCCATGGAACAGATCTTGCGGGCGCTGGAACGCGATGGCCGCCTCACGCCAGCGCAGATCGCGCAAGAGACCGGCCGCTCCGAGGACGAGGTGCGCACGCTGGTCGCAGAGGCTGAGGAGCGTCAGATCCTGCTCTCCTTCGGCGCCAAGGTGAATTGGGCCAACGCTGGCCGGCCCAACGTCTACGCCCTCGTCGAGGTCAAAGTGCAGCCCGAGGAGAACGTGGGCTACAAAGCCGTGGCCCGACGCATCTCCCGCTTCGACGAGGTCCTGACCTGCTACTTCATGTCCGGCGAATACGACCTCGCCCTGATCGTGGTTGCTCCTTCGATCCACGAGATCTCTGACTTCGTCGGCGAGAAAGTCGCCACGCTGCACGGCGTACAGAGCACGGTTACGCACGTGATCATGCGTCGCTTCAAAGAGGACGGCGTGCTGCTCGAAAACGCCGCCGAAGAGGACCGGCAGAAGGTTGTGCTCTAGTCGATGGCTGAGCCGCCCGACCCAGCTGACCTGCGACTCGCCCAGCGGGTCCACGCGATCCCGCCCTCGGGCATCCGGCGGTTCTTCGACTTGCTCGCCTCAATGAACGACGTCATTTCGCTGGGCGTCGGCGAGCCAGACTTCGTCACCCCCTGGGCGTTTCGCGACGCGGCCATTCGCTCGATTGAGGATGGCCACACCCACTACACGTCCAACTTCGGCCTCCCCGAGCTGCGCGAGCAACTCGCCGTCCATCTCGAACGGCTCTACGGGTTGGAGTTCGACCCGTACGGCGAACTGCTGATCACCAGCGGCGTCTCCGAGGGGTTGGACATCGCCATGCGAGCCATCGTCGACCCCGGCGATGAGGTGATCCTGGCCGACCCTGCCTATGCGGCCTACCGCCCTACGATCCAGCTCGCCGAAGGGGTTCCCGTTGCCATCGCGACCACGGCCGCCGACGCCTTCGCGCTCGACCCCGCCGCAGTCGCCGCCGCCGTGACTCCGAAGACCAAGGCGATCCTCTTGGGCTACCCGGCCAACCCCACCGGCGCCGTGCTCTCCCCGGGGGCGCTGGCACGGATCGGACAGATCGCCGAAGAGCACAATCTGTTGGTTGTCTCCGATGAGATCTACGACCGGCTCGTCTACGGCGTCGAGCACACGCCGATGGCGTCGGTCCCCGGCATGCGCGAGCGCACGATCACGCTGGGCGGTTTCTCCAAGACCTACGCCATGACTGGCTGGCGCGTCGGCTACGTAGCAGCCCCCTTCACGCTCTTGGAAGGGGTCATGAAGATCCACCAGTACGTGATGATGTCTGCCCCCACGGCGGCGCAGTATGCCGCATTGGAGGCGCTCCGTTCTGGCGAGGAGCACCTGATCAGCATGCGCGACGAGTACGATCGCCGCCGTTGCCTGATGTACGAGGGCTTCCGCCGGATTGGGCTGCCTTGCGTGGAGCCGCTGGGTGCCTTCTACACCTTCCCCAGCGTCGCGCCGACGGGACTTGACGACGAGACGTTCTCTGAGCAGCTCCTGCTGGAAGAGCGCGTCGCGGTCGTGCCCGGCTCGGCCTTCGGCGAGGCTGGTCGCGGACACGTCCGCGCCTGCTACGCGACATCGTTGTCGGACATCGAACGCGCCCTGGAACGGATCCAGCGCTTCGTCTCCTCCCGGGTCGGCGCGAAGTAAGACTTCGTCCCCCGTCCGACAGGCCTCGTACACTGCCGCGACAAGGCGGACCCATGGCGGACCCGAAGCCTCAGCCTGGCGAACCCGAGCACGCGCCCTCCGGCGACGACTTGACGCTTGGCATCCGCGACGTCGCGGCGGCCCCGATCGACGGCAGCAGCTCGCTGAAACTGGTCATCCAGACGACGCGTGGCGAACTACGGGGCCTGCTTGATGCCGCAGAGGGCGAGAGCGGGGCCGCGATCTTCGTCGACGGGGCCATGGGCGGCCCGCACGAGGTGCTGGGGCCCGGCGAGCGGGTGTTCGAGGCGCTGGCACAGACGCTCGCGCCCAAGGGCGTGACCAGCCTGCGGCTGCACTACCGCCACGCCGGGGAATTCGAGGACTGCGTGCTGGATATCCTGGCCGGCTGCTCCGTCTTGCAGGGCATCGGCGCGGACAAGGTCGCGCTCGTCGGTCACTCCTTTGGCGGCGCGGTCGTGATCAAAGCCGGGGAGTTGGCGCCGATCGTCGTCGCGGTGGCGTCGCTTTCGCCGCAGCTCTTTGGCACGCGCCAGATCGAGAAGCTGGACAAGTCGCTGCTGTTGATTCACGGCGACCACGACACGGTGCTGCCGCATGCCGCCAGTGAGGACATCTTTGAGCGGGCCGTGGAGCCGAAACGCCTCGTCCTGATGGAAGGCGCTGGCCACAGCCTGCGCGAACGCTCCGGTGAACTCTTCGACGAACTCGAGCCCTATCTCCTGCAGACGGTCGGCCCGCGTGCGTCGGACTAATTCTCGTCGTCGGTTCCGTTGCTCGCCGAGGTCATTGAAGACAGCCGATCGCCGATCGAGCGGGCCACGCTGGCCAATTCCATCGGGATGATCCACTTGGTGCTCGCGCCCTCTCCCAGCGTCCGCATCATGTCGAGGTACTGCAGGCCCATCGTGTTGGCGTGGGCCACCTCGGCGGCCTCGTTGATGTTGCGCATGGCGGTGGCGAAGCCCTCCGCCTCCAGAATCTGCGACTCGCGCTGGCCCTGCGCGCGGAGGATCGCCGACTCCTTGTCGCCCTCCGCGCGCAGAATCTGTGACCGCCTGTCGCCGTCCGCCACGTTCACGGCGGAATCGCGCTGCCCCTCGGACTCGGTGATGTCGGCACGGCGCGTGCGCTCGGCCGACATCTGACGCGTCATCGCCTCCTGAATCGCCGGCGGTGGGCTGATCTCGCGAATCTCCACGGCGGTGACCTTGATGCCCCAGCGGTTGGTGATTTCGTCTAGCTTGGCCTGCATCTGGCCGTTGATGTAGTCACGTCGCGAGAGCACCCCGTCCAGGTCCATCTCGCCGATCACCGCGCGCAGGGTCGTGGTGGCGAGCTGGCGGGTGGCGCCCAGGACATCCTGGACCTCCAGCACGACCTTTTCCGGCTCCATCACCCGCATGTAGATCACGAAGTCGACGTCGACGTTGGCGTTGTCCTTCGTGATATTGGTCTGCGGTGGCACGTCGAAGAAGATCTCGCGCTGGTCGACCCTGACCGCGCTCTGGATGAACGGGATCACGAAGACGACGCCCGGGCCCCGCAGTCCCTGGTAGCGCCCGAGTTGGAACTTCGCCAACTTCTCGTAGTCGCGGATAAAGTTGATGACGGCCATGGCTGCCTCCGGATCTGATGCGACGCAAGGTGCAGTCGGAGTTTAGCCATCTGCGGGCCCGCCCGTCCTGTTTCCACGCGAGCCCGCTTGGATCACTCGTCCGCTCAGGTCATGCTGGAGCAGATGACAGAACGACGTCCCGACGAGATCCCGCAGAACGCAGGCCCAGAGGGCCCGCGACGCCCGGTCCGCCTCCCGCTCCGACGCCGTCCGGCCTGGGGCTGGCTGCGCCTGCTGCGCCCGCTGGCGCTACTGGCCAGCACAGCGACCGCTGTCGGATTTGCCTGGACGCTCGACGGCTCGCCCGCCTGGCACGAGGTTGTCCGTGTCGCGCTCGTGATGGCGTCGACGCTGGCCGCGGCCTCGTCCTTCAACGACGCCGCAGACGCTGAGTTCGACTGCAGCGCCCACGTCTGGCGTCCCATCCCCTCCGGTCTGATCCGGGTCGACCAGGCTCAGTGGGCAGCGGCACTGGCAGCCGTCGTCGCGCTGGTGCTGGCCGCCAGCCTCGACTGGATCGCGCTACTGCTCGTTCTCGCCACGCTCGTCCTCGCCTATCAGTACTCCGCGCGCCTGCGGGGCACGTACCTGGGCTGGGCGCCCTGGTCGCTCAGCTTCGCGCTCGTACCGCTCTGGGTCGGCGAGGCGGTGGACGCCTTCGATGAGGTGCTCTGGTGGTCGTTCCCCGTCGGCATTGTCGCTGGCCTCGCGGCCTACCTCGTAATCAAGCTGCCCGACTACGAGCGCGACGACGCCGACGGTGCTCGCAACGTCTTGCACTGGCTCACGATCGATTACGCGGTCCCCGTCAGCTGGGGTGCCGTGGCATCACTGATCGTGGTTGCCGTCGCGTCGGCCAACGTTGAGAACCTGCGTGCCGAATGGATCATTCCCACCGCGACGACGGCGATCGTGCTGGAGCTGGTGCTGATGGGGGTGCTCTTCTTCGGCGTCACGGAGCGCCGCCTCGTCTGGCAACGCTGGGCACTGAGTTTCGCCATCGTCGCGATGT
>Ga0310120_10000974_pt1 | contig 21826 bp, 10 predicted proteins | sample CB27_AW_983_MG_FD_203506 | JGI IMG/M metagenome (GOLD analysis project Ga0310120, IMG submission 203506) | Marine microbial communities from Western Arctic Ocean, Canada - CB27_AW_983 | ecosystem: Environmental > Aquatic > Marine > Oceanic | place: Canada: Western Arctic Ocean | collected...
TTTCTTCGTCTTGGACCAGGTACTGATCAATGTTTCTTAAAATCATTGCCAGTTTTTTTGATTCGCCCTGCTGCTCAAGAGCCAGGCCGAACATGCACTTGCTGTACACAGCCAGTCGCTGCCTGTCGCGATACAGAAACTCCCGCATTGCCGAATTGGGCTGATCCTGCTGGACCAACACCATATCGATCAGTGCATCCAGATTATCGGCAAACTGGTTCCGTGGCTTTTTCTCCTGTTCCCAGTTTTGCAACCTTTGCACCCGGTCGGCTTGATAACGTTTCAACCAGGCCACACCACGTTCCAAGATACCGGGCACCAGGGGTACATCATTTTGCAGCGCGGTCTGCAGACCATGTACCACCACAGCCGTGGTGTGGGGCCAACTCCGCTCTTGCGACCCGGAGAACCATCCCCAGCCACCGTCTGCGTTTTGCATGTCCGTCAGGCGCCGCACACCTTCTTTCACCATCCGCACGACTTCCGCTTCATCAAACACGGGATTGGTCTCACGACGGTTCCACTGCCTGGACCGTTCCGCATGAGTTCCAATCTCCTGGGCGTTTAAATTCGTCCGTTTTTCACGGACGGAAGCCAGGTCGATGTTCATTTCCAGGAGTACCTTCTGCGTCAACACGGTGGGAAGGAACCGGTTAAGAGTTTGCTCCGTACAGCCGTAGGGATAACTGACCAGGTAAGGCAACGAGTCCACCATGGCTCCCGCCAGGGTCGGTGAGTAACGAACCTCCAACAACGATTGTTCGGGCCGGCGCTGGGCGGGCACGTTCACCTGCAGTCGACTGCTACCGACTCCGGGACGGATTGTCCCCGCCCACGAGTCTGTTTTCAGCATCCCGTGGACATAAACCGGAAACTGCATTTCCAGGGCGTCAGATTCTTCATCCGTGAGTGCCCGCACGCGTATCGTCGCAAGTCCTTCGCGCAACACGCGGACCTTCCAATCAACCCGTTGTTCTCCCGTAGCCGCAACGTTCACGGTCCGGATCTGGGCGTCGCCCGTTTCTAATTCATTCCCGGACAATTCCAGTGACACTTGCACCGCTTTATCGCTGTCCAGGTAGTTATGCACGTTCGCAGAAAGTATGACCTCGTCGGTTTCAACGAAGAAACGTGGCGCCTGAAGTCGTACGATCAGGTTCTTCCGCGTGACAAACTGAATCTCACCGGTACCGACCTTGGTTCCGTGGCTCACCGTCCAGACCCGCCCTCTCCAAGTCGTCAGGTTCTCTGGCAATTTCAGGGAAATCTCGGCCATGCCTGATTCGTCTGTTTCAACCGAACCAATCCAGAGGGCCGTGTCGGCGAAGTTCGAACGGAGCGCGGGTTGAATCAGGGGAGCAGCTGCAGCCCCTTCTGCCGGAGCCGCCACCGACGACCCATCTGCCATCGCCAGTTCTGAATCTGACGCCGCCTCGGCCGCCATGAGCGCCCGGGGGGCAATCCCTGAGGATCTTCTCTTCCGTTGGAACTCAGCGCCGTTCTTGAACGCCACTTTCCTGTCACCCGCGTCATCCATCTCGTCGGCCACGGTATGGCCGAACGCACCGATGGGCCGCATCACGGGCTTGCCGGGCAACGGGATATTGGGGAAATGACGCGCCAGATTGGTTGCCGATTGTGATTGATGGCGTCGCCGCCATTTCCAAAAGACTTCGCGGATGTCACCCACGTTCGATCCCCCGGCAATGTAGTCGACCGACTTGTCGTAGATGGTCAGTGCCGTCGATCCGACCACGGGCTGACCTTCTGCATCGGTTAAACGCAGGTGGATCAGCGACTCGGCCCCGGGCAAAAACTCCGTTTTGGAAGCCGTCAGTTCGACGTTCACAATCTTCTGCTCGGGAGGAACAACAATTTCTTTGGTTTCGGTGTACACCTTGCCGTCGGACACCGTGATTGCTTCTACAAAGAAATTCGGCATGTCGCGCTGAACGACCGCAATCTCTTCAATCGTACTCTTGCCGGACAAACGCACCATTCTTGGTGGCAAGTAAACTCCGTTGGCTGGTCGTACAAAGACCAGCACTGTGCTGCCGATTCGGTCCGTGTTGATCTGCAGTTTGACAGTGTCCCCCGGGGCATACTCCCGCTGATCCGGAATGAGTTCCAACTGATTGAAGCGGTAATCCCGTCCGTCGAACCCTTCTCCCATGACGGTAAACAGGTAGGCCCCTTCCATGGTGTGCTCGTCCGCATCGGTCAGCTCGTAGGAAAGGCGGTACTGGCCCGCAGCCGAGGCGTCAATCTGCAAGTGGGCACGACCCATACTGTCCGCGTTCAGCAACCAACTCTGGACGGCCGTTTCGACCGGATGCTGCTGCTCGTCATAATGGATTTTCAGGAGCGTCACTCTACCACTGCCGCTCACGGGCTGCCGGTTCGGCGTCTGTGCCAGAAAATTGGCCTGGATCACATCACCCACCCGGTAGTAACCCCGATCAACCCAGGTGAAGACCCGGAACGGTTGCCGGGTGGCCAGAATCTGTCCGCTGCCCACGACCGTACGGCGAGACGAATCGACGACCTCCGCCGTGATCGTATAACGATGGTCCTGGTCGCCATGCAGGGCTTTGGCCAACGCCGTGTCGATTTCAATGGTGATTGAACCGTCCGGTCCAATCTCCACTTCGCGCTGGGCAACGACTTCAGGAGGCGGAGCTGGTGGTGTCCACCACCAGGGCGAAGGGCGCGAGCACCCCGCCCAGCGTTGCCAGCCGGGATACCAGGAGTAGTCATAAGCAAACCACCAGTAACCAGGGTCGTAACACCAATCCCATGTTCCCTTGGGATACCAGGCTCGCGTCGATTGGGAACGCAGTACCTTGTACTTCACCTTGGCCTGGACCACCGGGGATCCGAAGTAGTACTTCGCTTCAATCCTCGCTTGAATTTTGTCTCCCAACGCAACGGGTTTGTCGGGAGCTTTCACGGTAACTTCAAATTCCGGTTTTTTGTACTCTTCGACCCGAAAGGAACCATTTCCCAGCCGTTTTTTGTTCCTGAAAACCAGTAGACTGTAAACACCCAGGGTCGTGTCGGATGGCAATTGGTACTGGCCCTCCAGTCCGCCGTAGGCGTCGGCAATGAACGATTCGCCCACCACCTTGTTACCACGTGGATCCCGTATTTCGACTACGAATTCCTGCCCCGCAAAGTTCGACGTGTTCTGCATGTCGTACTTGGCGTTTCGAACCCAGCATTTGAAATGAACCAGTTGGTCGGGACGGTAGACCGGACGGTCTGTCAAAGAAAAGACTTTGGTTGCATTGTATTGCTCGTCATGATAGCGCCCGTTCCACACCGAGTGAAATCCAAGGTAGGCAAATCTCCCCCCCCGACTGCGGGCGGTGACAACCCACTGCATGTCCGGTCTCAAGTCCCGGGGATGAGGCACCACCTGTCCGTCCCCGTCGGTCCGTTCGGCGAAGTTCGTCGTTTCAACACGGTAACGTTTTTCTGAAACCGGCTTCTGTCGATAACCAAAAAACTCCAGGTTCGCCCTCTGAACCGGTTTCCCGGTAACAGCGTCCGCCACAAAATAAAAGGATTTCCCCGAGAGTTGCTTTTTGACAATCGCCGTATCCGCAACCCAGATCACAACCTGGCTGACGTTACCGTTTTCCATGCGGCCGGTAAGCAGATAGGCACCCGCTTTTTGCAGGGGTGTGTGAACGGTAATCCGGCGGTCGAAATGATTCGGACGCGGCTGCAACTCCAGATCCCAACTGGCGACTTGTCTGCCTACGTACTTGTCTTGATCCTGGCGAACGATTTGATGCCCCACGTCGTTGATGTTGATCTTTTTCCAATCGACCCTCTCCGGTCTGGATTTCAGATAGGTTTTCACATCGTTCAGCAGAGTTTCAACGAGTAACCGCTGCGCTATAAAGTGGATACGTTTTCCATTGCGGTAGGTGAACTCAATGGATGCCCCCTCCTCGGCCGGCTGGGTCATCACACTTTCGAAACGTCCCCAGTTCCCCACGATCTGCTGCAGATGGGACCGATCCGATTTATTCGCCCCGGGACTGCTAATGCTGCGGCGCCAATATTCGGCCGCACGAGGATACTGGCGCCGGTCCTCGAAAATGCGGGCCAACTTCTGCAATTCTTGTCGTGTGTGCCCGCTCTTTGTTTCCTGGACGATGTGCTCATAAATTTTGATGAAATTAAATTCGTCGGGAAGCTCAAATCGTTGAATCCCGGTCGCCAGGCGCGCAAGCGTCTCACTCTCTTTCAGCGTATGCAGTGCATAAGTCCCTTCCAGCTGCCGGTCGCCGGCAAACCCCGCGTCCCTAAAATGTCCTGCAGAACGTATGGTCTGCACCCCGAACTGTCGATGATGGAAATCGGCGAGCAGCAACAAGACTTCATTGCGACGACCGGGCGCGTTCTCGACGACCTGATCCAGCGCCCAACGCCAACGCTGTCCATCGCTAAGAGCTTCCTGCCAGCTCGCAACAGTATGATGGAAAACGGGTTGATTCTGTCGGTCTACAGGAGCACCGACTGTCCCGTCATGAGATCCATGTCCTTCTTCGTAGTCCGGCAAATTGCCATCCAGGTCCGTAAGTATCTGCAAGCGCCAGGCCGCATGTTGCGATGCGCCGAAAGTGATCGCGCGGGCAAACTGCAACAGGAAGTTGGACACCGCCGGTTTATCGTCATCCGAAAGCGCCAGCGGTAGAGCCTGCTGAAATAACTGCAAGGCTCGGGTCCGATCGCGTTGAGTCGCGTGAACATAACGTCCACCTCCACGTCGGTGGCCCCGTTCGAATTCCCCCGCCACTAGAAATCCATAGTGTTCCTGTTGCACGTAAATATTGGCCGCCGCGTTTAGTAACGGCCAATGAGTGCCATGTTTTTTGACGGCATCCTCGACAAAAGAATCAACCTGGTTAACACGTCCCAGTCTCCTCAGACATTGCCATCCACGCGTCAGGTCAGCAGCGTCGATGGACGACTCCGGGATTCCCTCCAGTAGAAGTTGGCGAAAAATTCGATACGCATCCTGAAAGTTACCGTCTTCCTGGTGCCGGATAGCCTGGGCGCGCCGCAACGTGATGGCAGGCGATCCGGGGTCTTCCGCAGCGGACAAAGTTTGCAGGTAAAGCGCAAGTGCCAGTCCGATACCGAACGAGAAAACTGATTTCATTTTGAGATTCTCCTGTTCCTTCGGAAAGCAGTCTCCCGGACGTCGAAACGAAACGTCAGCAGGTGCTTCCTCTGCAGCAACATGTTCAGCTGACCGTCGAGACCGACTGTCGATCATCGGACAGCGCCTCCGGCACTGCCGGATCGTGAAAGCCAACCAGCCTACTCCCTCATCCTTCGCAAACGACGTTTGGCCTTGTTGGAGATATGTTACCAAATCAGGCCGTCTTATTTCTCTTTGCAGCCGGTCGCTGCCGGGGTTTCCCCGGGACGACACGAACAAAAGAAGCAAACCACCGGATAACCACCGGATAACCACCGGATAACCACCGGATAACCACCGGATAACCACCGGATAACCACCGGATAACCACCGGATAACCACCGGATAACCACCACGGGTAAGAGGTGGAATCGCCCTGAGGTTGTCACTGCCTAAGCTCTGTGTCATCCCATCTCTTCGACGCAGTTACCCTGCCTGGGGTTCCCTTTCTCCACTGAATTACTGCCAGATTCCTAAAACTGCCCCGGTCCGAAACCAGTGCCAGCAGGCCGGGTTCATGCAAATCCTTGAGACGCGCCCCCGGGCATCACCCTGCTCCCCCTTGCTTGCCAGTTTCGCAAGGTCGTATATTGGCGCTCGTATTTGGCGCAAGGTACCCTGAGACCAAGATTCCTGAAAGGCGTAAAACATGGAAGAATTGACGCCTGGTGCGATGTTGCGTGCCATTGTGCAGGAGGGCCCCATTCAGATTCCGGGGGCACCGACTGCACTGGTAGGCCGTCTGGTTGAACAATACGGATTTGACGCCGTGTATCTTTCCGGTGCCGCCGTGTCGGCCGGTGTGCTGGCCCTACCCGACATCGGGTTGATGACACTGAACGAAGTGGTGCAACAGGCGACTTATCTCAGCCGCAGCGTGAATCTACCTGTCATCGTGGATGCCGACACCGGATTCGGGGATACCGCAAATGTCGAGCGCACCGTGGTCGAACTGGAGGGTGCCGGAGTGGCTGCCATTCAGTTGGAAGATCAAGAACTACCTAAACGGTGCGGCCATTTGTCTGGAAAAACGATTGTCACCAGCGAACAAATGTGTGCCAAGTTACAAGCCGCCAGTGCGGCCCGGACCGACCCCGACCTGGTGATCATTGCCAGGACTGACGCTCGTGGTGTGCATGACCTGCCAGAAGCTTTGGACCGCGCCCATCGATACATCGACGCGGGGGCCGATTGGATCTTTCCAGAAGCCCTGGCGGACCGGGACGAGTTTGTCCAATTTGTCGAAAGCGTCGATGTCCCCTTGATGGCAAACATGACCGAGTTTGGAAAAAGCCCCTTGCTCTCCTTTGACGAGCTGGCTCTCATGGGATACTCAGCTGTGCTTTATCCCGTGACCCTGTTGCGCGTTGCCATGAAAGCAATGGAAACCGCACTGGCGGTACTGGGAGACGCTGGTTCCCAGGAAGAACTACTCGATTTAATGCAGACTCGCGAAGAATTGTACGACTTGCTGGGTTACCAGGATTTTGAAGAACGGGATCGAAAGTACTTTGGCCTGTCGACCGAGGAGTGAAGATAAACAGGCCGGCCGGGTTGCGCAGGACATCAACTCCGGGAACCCGTGGGAACACAAAACAGGCAACCTGTGAAATTCTCAATCCGTCATGGAGACACAACAATCCAAGGTCCAGATGCGACCTACACGAACAAGTTGTCTCGCGTTATTCAGATGCTTTCCGCATCGCAACCAAGTCAACCGCTGAGGAGCAACTTAAAATGAATGATCTGATCTACCGCCCAGGACTGGAAGGGATCATCGCCGGAGAGACCTCGATCAGTACCATTACCGGGGGACTGATTTACCGCGGCTACTCGATTGAAGATCTCGCCGAACATGCGACCTTCGAGGAGGTTGCCTACCTGATTTTGTACGGCGAACTACCGCAACCGTCACAGCTGGAGCAGTTTCAACAGCGGCTGTCCGCTGCCGCCAACGTCCATCCTGAAATCATCGAAACCCTGCGACGAATTCCCGCCCAGGTCTCTGCGATGGACGTCATGCGCACCGGTACCAGCCTGTTAGCACACTGGGACGCCGATGAGGGTAATAACGACCGTGAAGCAAATCTTCGCAAAGCGGAACGACTACTGGCACAACTTCCCGTCCTGATGGCAGCCCGCTTTCGCATCGAACAATCCCTCGAACCCGTTCCTTCCGAACCCGGTCGCTCCCTGGCCGACAATCTGTTGTGGATGTTGCACGGCGAAGAACCGGCAGAGCAACATGTTCGCGGCATGGATGTGTCCCTCATTTTATATGCCGAGCATGAATTCAATGCCTCGACTTTCACGGCACGTGTCGTCTGCTCGACGCTGTCGGACCTGCATTCTTCGATCACCGCCGCGATCGGAGCCCTGAAAGGCCCCCTGCACGGAGGTGCCAATGAACGCGTGATGGAAGTCCTCAAAGAAGTCGGTAGTGCCGAGCGAGCCGAGGCCTGGGTACGCAATGCCTTGCAACAGAAAGTCCGCATCATGGGATTCGGACACCGGGTCTACAAGACGGGCGACCCGCGTGCCAGGTATCTCAAATCGCTATGCGCCCAACTGGCGGAAACAACCGGCCATCAGGACATGGAGCAAATGGCAAACGTCATCGAAACCGTGGTCGTGAACGAAAAAAAACTTCCTCCCAATCTCGACTGGCCCAGTGCGCGGCTCTATCACTACATGGGTCTCCCGATCCCTTTGTATACACCTCTGTTTGTTGTAAGTCGCGTCGTCGGCTGGTCCGCTCACGTCATCGAACAGCTGGATGACAACCGTCTGATTCGTCCCCGGGCCAACTACACGGGTCCTGAGGCTCGTGCGTGGCTGGCGCCTGAAGACCGTTAGCAGCATGCCGACCCGACTCCGTTTCCAGGTTCCAGGTTCGCAAGGCTCACTTTTACCCGGAAAGGTGGCAGCGCCGTCACGATAACCAAGAGCCGGTTTCCAGCGACAACAAGAGTCGTGACACTCCTGGTGCATGACAACGGATTTGAAAGCCACTCGAGAAGCAAACCCGCCGGCCGTTCAGTTTCCGATGTATTTGGCATAAACGGTTCGAGCTTCGGACACATCCTCCGTGCCACCAATGATGGCGCGCCCGTCCGGAAATACCGTGACCAGGTAATCGGCGGTTGTCAGACGCAACAAAAAGTCATTACGAGAAATCTGGCCCATCCCTTCCAACTTCTTTTCCAATGCGGCTAGTGACACGGGACCACGCGCGGGAAAACTCAGCTGGACTGCGTTGCGTCCACACAGTACGGCGGTGCGACTGCCTCGACTACCGTCCAACCAGGAGAATTCACCCCGGCCACAAGCCGGACAATCTGTCCCTGCGGGAAGTGACTCCAGTGAAACCTGCCTGATGTGATTGTCCCATAAATCAATAATCGTCCAATGACGGCTGATCGCATCCGAGTTGCCACTGAGAATCTTCAACGCCTCGCAAGCCTGAATGGACGCGATGACGTTAATGATCGGTCCCAGGATTCCCGCTGTGTCACAGGTGGGAGTGGTTCCCGGTGGAGGCGGCTCGGGAAGCACGCAGCGCAGACAACCCGTCTTACCAGGCACGATCGATATCGACTGACCTTCGGCGCCAATGCAACCACCGTAAATCCACGGCAACTGCTGCTGAATGCACAAATCATTGATTAGAAATCGCGTCTCAAAATTGTCGGTACCGTCCAAAATCAGATCGACACCTTCGGCCAGGGTCCCAATATTCTCAGCCGAGACATCCACCACGTGGGCTTCCACCTCAATGTCCGAATTGATCCGCTGCAATTTTTCCCTGGCCGCCACCGCTTTTGGAATCGTGCGTTCCACATCCTTTTCGTCGTAAAGAACTTGTCTCTGCAAGTTGTTCAATTCCAGAAAATCTCTGTCGACCAGCCGCAACTTCCCCACCCCTGCTCTCGCCAGCGTGTTTGCTAAAACAGATCCCAGCGCCCCACAGCCGCAAATCAAAACCCGACTTGCCGCCAGACGTCTTTGCCCTTCCTCGCTAATGGGAGGATAACGCATCTGGCGGTCGTAGCGTGCCAGATCTTGCCGGGTCGGAGGCTGCTGCTTTGGGTCAGGTGACATTTTGATTACAAACTCTGTTCGAAGTAATCCAACAACACGGTTTCCGTACGGGCTGTCTTTTTCCCACCAGCATCAAGCCACTCATCTCGGCAAGACAAGCGTCACCGAATCCTGTGGTTTGCCGACAACCGTTCCGGACAACTCCTCTTTTGTACCGCATTTACTCGTGCGAAGAAACGGTCACCAATTCACAGTAGGGCATTCTCGTTTATTTTTTCCCTAGAACCACATATCCGGCCAGGTTCCCCGAACCAGCAAACTCCCTTTGCAAATCGTCACATTGTCGACGCCCCCGCCTCCAGTCGTTCTGTTCCCCACCCGGTCTGGCAACCATCACGGACCGACCCGCGGGAAGCAAGGATGGAACATTGACGGTCGTTTCTGGCAACTGGTACACCGACAGGTGCGCCCAGGCGGCAGGTACAGTCGTTGCCTCCAGCGGGCCTATTTCACCGAGCAGCAAATTAGGAAACCGTTGATTCACGTCCTGCGGAAAATCGGTCCCCTGCTCCAATAAAACAATGCTCGCTGCAGGCCAGGCAGACAAACGGGACATCGCAGTCAGCAACTGATCGACGCTGCCAGCCAGTCGCACCAGCAAAACGCCCCCCGCTTCGGAGGCCGCCTCGCAGAGCCGTTGGTCAGGAGCATCCACCAGGAACGAGGCGCCCGCCTCCCGGGCCTCGGTCCAATCGAAATCGCCGGGCGGAGTCCATTCCACTGCCCTGACAACACAGCGCCTGCCATGACGGTAAAGGTCGGAACCCGACACGCCTAATCCACGGAAACCTGTAACAATGGTACGCTCTTCCAGAACCTGCTGACCACGGCGAAGTTCCAAATGGGCTCGATACAAAGCGGGGTTATCGGGTGACCACAAACAGGGGTCCGGCAAAACGGCTTCGGCCAGTAAGGACTCCCCCGGTCGGCAAACTGAAAACGATGCGTGAGCCGGCAACGTGTGGGCGTCGGACCGAAATGGACCTTCCAGGTTTCCCAACAGCGCGAGACCCTCATGGTCACCGGGCCGGTCAAGGCGAACGTAAACCCGCGCAATCGTCGAGGTCGCCTCTCCGTGAAAGATCTGAACCTGGTCAAGTAAGCCCATCGTCGCGCTCAGGAATGTCTTTAGGAAGTTTGCGGTTGGTGAGAATCTACCAGCACCTCTGATAATGCTCGGCCTGTCAACGAATCCGGATTAGCAGCCACTTGTTCGGGGGTCCCCTGGGCCACCACTCGCCCACCTGCTTCAGCAGCCCCCGGACCCAAGTCAATGATGTGGTCTGCGAATTTCATCAGTTGCAGATTGTGTTCAACGACAATCAAAGAGTGTCCCGTGTTGACCAGGGCATCAAAAGCGTCCAGCAATTTGACAACGTCCGCAAAGTGCAGGCCGGTCGTCGGTTCGTCGAGCACAAAGAGAGACCGTCCGCGTTTGGCTTTCCCCAAGTAGCACGCCAGCTTCAGTCGCTGGGCCTCACCGGAGGACAACGTGTTAGCAGGCTGTCCCAGGCGAAGATAGTCCAAGCCCACTTCCAGCAGGCATTTGAGCTTCGCCTGGACGCGGTTCTGCCCCCGGAAAAAAGAAAACGCCTCGCGCACGGTCATCCCAAGAACCTCCGCAATGTTGTGATTGCGGTAGGTGACTTCCAGAATTTCTTTTCGGTACCTGCGCCCCTCACATTCGTTACACTTCATGAATACATCCGGCATGAATTGCATGTCAATGCGTAACGAACCGTCACCTGCGCAGTGTTGACAACGCCCACCGGCAACGTTGAAGCTGAAGTGTCCGGCTTTGTAGTTATGCACCCTGGCGTCCACCGTATCGGCAAACAGCGCGCGAATCTCGTCGAAAGCTTTCACATAGGTAACCGGATTGGAGCGTGGCGAACGACCGATTGGGCTCTGATCGACCAGGATGACACTCTCCAACTGGCCGATCCCACTGATGTCGTCGAAAGGTAACGGCTTGGGACCTTCTTCATGTAAACGACGGGCAATTGCCGGGTAAAGCGTATCTTGCACCAGGGTACTCTTGCCGGCACCACTCACTCCCGTCACTAAACAGAGAACACCCAGAGGAAAATCAACATCGATGCCCTGCAAGTTGTTGCCGCGTGCTCCGCGAATTCGCACCCCCGCCTGTTGAGCGTGACGTCGTTTCGAAGGGGTAGCAACCCCGCGACGGCCCGTCAGGTAAGCCCCGGTCAAGCTGGACTCGTCCTGCAGAATCTCTTCCGGCTTTCCCTGGAACACAATTTTTCCACCATGGTTTCCTGCACCGGGACCGATTTCCACAATCTGGTCGGCCTTTCGCAAGAATTGTTCTTCGTGCTCCACCACGACCACGGTGTTGTCACGTCGGCGGAGATCGGCCACTGACTCCACCAGTCGTTCCACATCATTGGGATGCAGGCCGGCCGATGGCTCGTCCAACACATACAGCATGTTCACCAACTGTGACCCCAACGCGAATGTCAAGCCGACCCGCTGAGCCTCTCCTCCGCTGAGCGAACGGATGGGACGATCCAGGGTGAGATATCCCAGGCCAACCGTTTCCAAATACCGCAGGCGATGGTCAATGTTCTCCATCACGTGCCGGCTGATCTGCTGTTCCCTTGCATCCAACTCCAGGTGGCTCAGCCAGTGCCGTACCTTTCCGATCCGGGCTGCGCACACCTCCGCGATGTTCAGATCCCCCAGACGTGTGGCCAGCGCCTCGTCACGCAGCCTTTGACCGGAACACGTTTCACACACCCGGTAGCTTTTCCAGCGGCTGAGGAACACACGCAGGTGCATTTTGTACTTTCTCTTTTCCAGCCAGGCGACGAATCCGTTCAAACCTCCGAACTCGCGTTCGGGAACACCTTGAACAATCATTTTCAGGTGCCGTTGTTTCAACTCTCGAAACGGTACGTCGACGGGCAAATCAAAGTCCTCTGCAAGGTCCAACAACTCCTGCAACTCGTGAGTATAGGCGGGCGAATTCCAAGGAGCGATTGCGCCGTCCCGCAACGACTTGTTTGGATTGGGTATCACGAGATCCATGTCAATGTCGTTAATATTCCCGAATCCTTCACAGGCGGCGCAGGCTCCCAGCGGGCTGTTAAAACTGAATAGCCGCGGCTCCTGCTCCGGGTACTCGATTTCGCAACGATCACAGCGAAGATGCTTACTAAAACGGTGCAGGACCCAATCGCTGCCATCCACCTGTACCATTTCCCGAGAGCCCGTCGCCTGTTTGCTCAAAAGAACGCACTGACCTTCACCCTGCTCAAACGCAGTTTCCAGGGAATCCCGCAACCGTTGGTCCGTGACTTCAGAGGTCAGTCGGTCGACAATCACCAACAGTTCGGCTGACTCCGGTACTTTCTCAGTCGATGGTTCACCCAATTCTGATCCAAAATCAAACGTCTTTCCCTGCAGAACGCCCCGTACGAAACCTTCCTCACGCAGTCGCTGCTGTAATTCATCCCACGGTTCACCCGCAAACGTCGGCATCGGAAACGCAATCATCATCCGCTGTGAGGATTGCCAGCCTCGGACCTGTTCTGAAACCGACTCGGTAGTGTCCTGACGAACGCCTGCCCCACAACCGGTACAGGTGACGTGTCCCACGCTGGCGAAAAGAATTCGCAGATACTCAGTGATTTCCGTCGTCGTACCGACCGTCGAGCGACTCGATAGTGTCCCGGTTTTCTGATGCCGCACCACCGCAATGGCCGGTGGAATGCCCTCAATCGACTCCGCCTCGGGTTTTTCCAGCCGTTCCAGAAATTGGCGGGTGTAGGGGGAAAAACTTTCGATATATCTGCGTTGGCCCTCTGCATAGAGGGTATCTAATGCGAGACTTGTCTTGCCGCTGCCGCTGACCCCGCAGATGACAATCATCTTCCGGTGGGGCAATTCTAAATCGACACCTTGCAGGTTGTGGACGCGAACACCGCGAAGTTGTATGTGGCCGGCTGACAAACTTGAATCCCGGGACCAGAATGGTTGGTGCTTTGAACCTCGACAAAAGCGGAACGCTCCCACCCGAGTTCAAAGTGGCATGACCACGTTCATTGGTCGAGTGTGACCCCGCATCTTACCGCGCCCCGGCGTGCTCAACTAGCTGAGGCCCTGCTGATCACCGGGAGCGACTTGTCTTCAGGTCAACTCGCCGCAGCCGAGTGCCTTTTCAGGTGCAAAATCCCGGGTGCGGAATCGCCAGGAACCGAAACGGACACGTGACCGGGCATTCATGCGCAACATCTCCCGCCGTCACCCAGGTCCTCGACAATCCAGCGATTGTCCCTATGAAACCGGGAACTTTATCGTCTGCAGTTGACATGGTGTAGACCAGTCCAGGAGTCTGGGCCGGAAAGATTACTGCTGAGTGGTCCGTCACCTCGCCGCAAAGAACCGCATTGACTTCGCTTGTTCACCCGACGCAGATTCCCACCAGCGGCCGAAGCGGGTCGCTTCAGCCATGCCCCATTTCTTCCGTCAGCAATGCGCGCGTGACCCAAAATGACTAGCGCTCAACTACAACTTCTCACGATACGTCATCTTCCGCTGATACATTCGCAAGCGTTCTGTCATCTTCGACAATTCATCACTTGGTCCAAGTTCGATCACCTCCTGCTGCGTCTGCTCCGCTTTTTCAAAGTCTCCGGCTTCCGCATAAGCTGCGGCGAGGGTTTCGAGGTAACGATAGTCATTCCGTTCCGTAATTTTACAAGCAAACTCGGCAGCCACGACCGCTCGTTTTCCGTCTCGGAATTGCCTGTCGTAACAAGTCCCGCTGATCCAACTAAGCAAATTGTAAGCTTCTGCATAGCGGGGCCTCAATCGAATGGCTTTTATCAGGTCGTCGATGGCAGTTCCGAAGGCGGCCATTTGCTTGTAACACACCGCCCGGTGATACAAGGAAAAAGGACTTTTGGGCCGTAATTTCACTGCCCGGTCAAAGTCAAACATTGCCCGGCGGTAATTCCCTTTTCGAAAATGGAGATTGCCCCGGTTGAGATAGGCTTGAAACATTCTTGGATCGATCTGCACGGCCCGGGAATAGTCTTCCATCGCTCCGTCATCATCTTCCTGCGTGGCGGCCAGTCTGGCACGATTAAAATAGGCCAATGCATAATTCTCATTTTTCTCCAGGGCCCTGTTGTAATCCTCGCGAGCCGCCTCGAAATTCCGTCGCATGACGTGTAAATTGGCGCGATTATTGTAGGACAGCGGCGAGTCCGGCGTCTTTTCAATTGCCTGGTCGAAAAGTTCAAGTGCCTCCTGATAGTTCCGTCGCTGGGCCAACAGGTTGCCAAGATTGTTGTAAGCCCGGAGATTCCCCGGATCACGTTTCAGGGTCTCGTAATAGTCTGTCACCGCCCGATTGTAGAGCGTCTCGCGCAGTTCCTGGTAGTCCTGGTCATCAACCGGTTCGGTCACATCAATACCTTCCACATCGGCCCCGATGTACCGGTCCAACGTGTCTCCGGCCCTCTGATAGGCATGACCGCGGTTATACACCGTCGTGGGGACCTGCACGTTCTTGCCCGCCGCGTCGTACCACAGGCTCATCTGACTGGCCCACGCATGGTTGCGTTGGTAGCCCAGGACGCCCAACTGGATGACCAGCAACCACCCCACCACGTAGACAGTCTTCAGACGGAACTGAAGACTGTCCAAAAGTCCCACAACCAACAGAGCGAAACCCGCCATCGGCAAATACATGCGGTGTTCCCAAATCTGGTCGTCGCCGCAAAGACCGGAGTTGACGACCAGGTTGAGAAGCAGCCATAAAATTCCAAACGCCATCAGGCGGTAACGCTTTATAAAAACAACGGACCACAATAGAATTCCACACAGTAACAGTCCAGCCAAGACACTGACAATCAACAAGTTGCCTTGAGGTGGCGCAAGCCAATGCATCACATTAAACCGGCCGGACAGAGGTAACAAAAACAGGCTGAAATAGAAAACCACTCCGCGAGCCTGCGTCAGCAGCCGCGTTGTTAAATCTACGGAACCGTCACCCCCCGCGATTCCCTGCATCGGATTCGGAAGGCCCAGGGAAACAAGTCCCGCCAGGGCAACTGCCAACAGCACGATCGCAGCCACGCTCAAAAAAGCAAAACGGCCTCTGCCAACTCTCGGCATGAACGCCCACTCACAGCAAGCAATGGTGACCGGCAGCATCACTGCATCCTCTTTGCAACCGAGCGAACCAATCCAGGCAGCCATCGCAACGACCCACCAGCACCAGCGTTTCATTCCCAACGAAGTTCGTCCGAACAGGTAGCTTAAAAACGCGGTCAGGTAGAAAAGCGCAGCCAATTCACCCATTCTCTGCAAAACATAATTGACGCCCTGCGTTTGCAGGGGATGAATCGAGAAAATCAATGCGGCCATCATCGCCAGTACCAGTTCTCGCCGTTCGAAAGCTCCGGGCAATCTGGCACTCGTCATGGAAACGGTACCGCCCGTTGATAAACGCGATGCACGCAGCAATGTCAAAGCCAACAAGTAGACAAGCAATCCATTGAAAAAATGAATCAAAAGGTTGACAAGGTGATACCCGGGAAGCCACTGACGGTGTACGTAGTGGTTCAAAGCCAGGGTTAAGTTTCCCAGAGGCCGACTGGCAAAAGGACCACGAAATGCAGCTTCGTAAAGATTTTCGTAGTCAAGTGATAACAGCTTCAGGTGTAGATTTGCCTGGATCGCAGGCAAATCGTCCAACACGAACGGGCTGTTCAACGTATTGGAGTAGATCAGTGCAGTTAAACCTAAAATCAAAAACGCAGCGGTAAAGTGATAACCACTGGATTCGTCCACTGGGATGGTTTTTCCGTGTTGATTTTCGTCTTTCATGAAGAATCCAGTTGCGCCGTTTGGCTCATCTTGCATGTCGGTATTAGAAGTGACCCTGACGGGAATCCACCTCGGTCATCGCCTGGCGAACCCAGTAAAAGTTTAGCCCACTTTCTAACGGGCCCGGCCTCCAACCTTTGCCGGTTGTAGTGAAAAGAAGGCGTTCCAAGAGGCCCGAAACGGTTTCGCGGATGATTTCCGGCTCTTTTTATCCAGTTTAATCCAATTGAAAGCCCAGGTTAAGACGGAGGGTCACCGTGATCGACCAAACCCGCGCAGCGTCATCAGATCAATGGTCCGCCACTGTAGCAAACGGTGCCCCGCAAGACGACAAACATCCTATCCTGCTCCGTCGCCTCCCCTTCCGGGCGGCAACCGAAGTGCTGCGTCGTCCGGACCGGTATTGGATTGGTTCAAGCGGGAGGCGCGGCATCCTTGTAGACGAATCCGCCATCGACACGAAGCGCCGTACCAGTGATATAGTCTGCGGCATCGGAGGCCAAAAATGCAGCCGCCTTGCCAATATCCGTCGGTGTTCCCATACGACCCCAGGGCAATTTTTCCCCTTCTCGCTGAATCTGGTCTTCGGTGAAATCCTTCCGCTCTCCGGGTGTATCGATCCAACCCGGGTTGATGCAATTGACATTAATGCGGTGCTTGAATAATTCGATGGCAATGGCCGACATCATATGATTCAAACCTGATTTGGCCGCGTTGTAGGAGACGCAGGGGGGGTATGGCACCTCGGCGTGCACGCTGGAAATGAAGATAATTTTCCCTCCGTCGCCACGTTCGGCCATGTGCCGCGCGACCAGTTGCGCCATATGAAAACCCGCGGTGAGCGTGCCTTTGATGTTCCGCTCGAACTCCTGGGGATCAAACTCCAAAAACGGACAGCGATGGCCATTGGCCGGATTACTCACCAGGATGTCAATTTTTTCTCTCGCCGTGATACTTTCCGACACCAACCGCTCGCAATCCGCACGCTCAAAGGCATCCGCCGCAATCGGTGTGGCCACTCTTCCCAGACTCTCGATCTTCCGGCAGGTCGTCGACATGTCGGTTCCACCGGGACGACCGTTGACGATTACATCCGCACCGCAGCGTGCCAACTCGATCGCACACCCCTGCCCGATCCCTCCTGCCGCTCCGGTCACCAGTGCTTGTTTGCCTTCTAAGTTCATCATCCTGTCTTTCTTGTTTTTGATCGGTGGTGCCGGCGCGAGCCCCGTCCAACCGGTTTCCCGCAACCTCAGCTAACACAGGTCATTTTTCATGTTCCTCGATACTACGGAGAATAATGTTGTCGCAGCCGCGGATCAATGTCATTGAATTCCAGAACCGGAAGCGACAGCACAACATGCACCATGAAAAAGGCCCCGATGCGGTTGCCCGGCCGGGTGGAAAGCGACCGGAAACCGGGCGGTTCAACGTGTGTGCCAGTCTTCGGTCAGTGGCTTGGCACCGTTGAGTTCTCCGTATCCGGCACCGGTGGTACCCGGTGGATTCTCGCCCTGGTATCGCGCATCGAGCGGGTCCGTGGCCGGTTGCCACCTGACATCACACGAAAGGCGCACACGGCCTGCGGCTGACTGGTTGTCCAAGGTTCCGTGCAGCGTCAACATGTCAAACACCACCAGGTCACCCGGGCCAAATTCCGTGGTCAACAATCGCGACGCGCGACTTTTGACAAACTCCACGGTATCACTCATGACTTGTACGGTCGGTGACTGCGCCGATTGGTAATCGACCTGTTGCATCGCATCGATCTGATCCTGGAACTGGTTCGAGCCTTCGATGATCATCAGCGGACCCTCATCACCGCGCACCTCGCCCAGGGCAAGCCAGGCAGTGTAGATGCGATTCGAACCGCGCGCAAAAAAAGGTCGGTCGTAATGCAGGCGTGTACTTTGTCCCGGACGTCCCGGACGCAGGAAGATGTAATCGTGCGCCCGGGCAGGCACACCGATCAGCGTGGACATCACTTCCCGCATGGATGGCCCGTGGCTGGCATGTCGTAACGCCGGGCCCTGGGACACATCGCGCCAGAATTCGCCCAGGTCGTCGACCAGTTCCTTTCGCCGGCTCTGGCCGGTGGCGATTCCCTCTCCGGGCGGCTGGCGGATCTCGCCAACATCGGCCAATCGACCGAAGACCTCGTCCCGCGTAGCCTGCACCTCTGCTGGCCCGACCACGCCGCGCAGCAGCACGTATCCGTCAGCCGCCAGACGCGCTCGCAAATCCACGGGCTGGCGGAGCAGGGTGGTGCTGTCGACCAACTCGCCGAGCAGTTCATCGGGTACGACTGTTTTTTGAGCGATGCATTGATTCATCATGACCTCGCTGAATTGCACCTGACCTGTTTCAAAGAGTCGCTGAAAACCTCAACCGGAACGAGTTAAAAATCCTCAAGACCAATCATAAACAAAGACGTAAACAAAGAAAACTGCCTGATAACCCGTGTGTTCCCGATCGACCCTCCGTTGATGTAGCCCCATGGCGACCGGTCTTGCACGCGCGCGGACCACCCTGCAACGCGTTTGTCGCTCGCTACCGGCAACCTCCTCGTCGACAGCCCCCTGGGCCGCACCACCGTTGCAACTGGCACCCGATACCCAAATGAGCGGGCAACCGAAGGGGTTCCGGTAAATCAGAGACGGTGCTGGTCACCTTGTCGATTGGAACAGATTGAGTAGACTGGTCGCAAGGCTGCGGTCCGCAGCCAGCCGAAGGCCTTCCGGGGCCGCTTGGTATTGGAGCGGACCGATTGACACTGGTTCCAGGCTGGTTTGCGCCGTCGAATTAAAGAGTAGTCAAGATCAGAACACCACTTGCACCCCTAGCTCAATTGGATAGAGCATCGGTCTACGGAACCGAAGGTTAGAGGTTCGAATCCTCTGGGGTGTACTTCAGAAAGATTGTTGCGGCAACCACTTACGGAAAAGGCCCGCCATCCAATTGACGGCGGGCCTTCATAATTCCCCCCACTAATGCGTTCAAATCGACATCAGAACCGAGTTGTTCATGGATTTCAGCTGCGGCTGACTGAGCTGCGCGGCTTGCCGCATAGAACTTCTTCGTCGTGGCAAAACTCTTGTGTCGCATGATGACCATCAACGTCTCGGCGGATACGCCTGAATTAATCAAGCGTTGAGCCAGGCTTCGTCTTAGGTCGTGGGCACTGGCGAACTTGATCCGTTGCCCTGTCTCTTCGTCATGTTGTCGGACAACAACACCAGCTGTCTTGCCAATCGCGGAGATGATTTGGCTTACTCGATGTGAGCTGAGTCGACGCGTGGAACGCTGGTGTTTCCGTCGCGAAGCTCGTTTCCGGATCGACTCGACCATTTCTCTTGGGACACCCTGGCCGTAGTGGGTAATCTTACTGTGCCGCTGAAGAACGAATTTTAAGAGCCATTTTCGCACTGTTGTCTCTTTCACGCCACAGGCACGGGCAATTGCCTCATTGCTGTATCCCTTGATGAGCATCTGAAGATCATTGGGAGAGGGCATGAACCAGTCCTTCTGAGATTTCATTTCATATTCGATGGGTAGTGGATTCACGATAAACCCTGATCGTTCATTCTCAGGAAATCTGTCCAGGATTTCATGGAGGCCAGGCAGCATCGGAATCTCTTCGACCTTTCGGTTTTTCTGATTGGATGAAATGACGATTGTTGCGTGCTGTCCGGTACGAGACGGCCAAACTGGAAAAATTTGTCTTTCGTCATCCCAGGAAAACTTCATTATGTCCGATATGCGGAAGCCGCTCTCCCAAAGTAAGCAAAGCACGAGTCGCCATGATTCTGACGGACCGGTTCCAACCACCTTCGGAACCACGTGGAGCATGCGGTCGAATTCTTCTCCGGTGATAGGGCGGCCACGCATGACTTCGTTCACGTCAATCTTTTCGACTGGTGGAATTCGCTCTATCCACTGGTGGTTGTAGCAGAAACGTGCGAAGGCCATGACGGCTCCCATCATGCTGTTAACTGTGTTCGGGGAGCGAAAGTCGTACCGCCCTTCGACACCATCCAACAGTTGATCCTGAAGAAACTCCATCGCTTCCAACGTCATACACTCACACAACGCCACACCCGGTGGTTGGTTGGCATTTGCCCTGCGGACCTCGAAAATTCTTCCGGCAATAGCAATTCTTGAGTCCGAGTCTATTGTCGACTTGCGTCTTCGGCGTCGTTTTCGTTGACTTCGGTAATGTTCACAGGCTTCGTCCCACGTCTTCTCACTAGTCTCGACCTGACCAGCTTGGATCAGGGCAGGAATTGCTATCTGTTCTTCGTGGTCCCTCGTAATCACGCCGTTTGAGGCAACGTATTCACCGTTGAGAAGCCTTTCGCGACACATTCGCTGCACACGTCGGGCCATTCGTCTGTCTCGTGTACCACAATTTCTACGGATTCGTTTTCCACGGAGTGGACAATAAAACTTCAGTACGTAACCATTCTTTTCGTCCACGCGTAGTGGACGATTTGGATAGAGCTGCACGTTTCCGATTTCCGGCTTTCGTGGCATGTAGTTTCCTCTTTGGCTGAAATGGATGATTTGACAGAACACTGAGCCGATCGCGGTAATCGGAGTTTGAGGAAGTCAACCAACTTGATTGTTTGGGGCGTTTTTCATTTCTGAGTGTGTTTCTAGATACTCAATCACCTGCCGTCCCGTGACCCATTTCGTGTGGCCCATCAGCGGGCAAGGCGGCCGTCAATCAGCTTACCCGGAGTATTGCCGTCGATTACGCCCAGCGGGGGATTCGCGCCAATACGATTTTGCCGGGATTGATGCACACCCCGCTCGTCGAGCATTTTCTGCAGGATGAGTACGCTGGCGACGTCCAGAAGATGATCGAGCAACGCCAGCAGATTATCCCGATGAAACGCTTTGGTGACGCCTGGGATGTGGCGACCGCCGCGCTGTTTCTGGCATCGGATGAAGCCAAATACATTACCGGTGCGGAACTCGTCGTCGATGGCGGAGTGACGTGTAGTACGGCCTGAACAGGTGGAGGTGTTTGCCCGGGAATGCAGCCTCGCGTCGACGTTTTCCAGCGTTGTGGGGCCCCTGACGTCTCTGCGGGAACCCCGACCCCGCTCCTCTCGCCCATAAATAGTAATCTCCCCCCCCCGGCGCAAGGTGTTTTTCGCTGGTAGACGGGGATAACTTGCTTTTTGTTGGTGCGAATAGTGTTAAACTGATACGTTGCAATGCAAACGTTTTTCTGTGGGGAGAAACTCGATGCGTAGGTTGGCTCTAGTGCTTGTTGTCGTCACCTGCGTGGCTCCAGCCTGGGCAACCGTGATCACTACCGGTGACGTCAATCCCGGTGGCGCCGCCACACAGCCGGATCCGTGGAGCGTCGGGGGAAAACTGTATGTAGGGCAGCAAGGCAGCGGTACGTTGAACGTGGAAGCAGGCGGCGTAGTTACCAATGCGGATGGTTTCCTGGGCTACATTTCCGGCTCAACAGGCATGGCGACGATCACCGGCACGGGCTCCCGGTGGAACAACTCGGGCTTGCTGTCCATCGGCTCAACCGGCAGCGGTACGTTGAACGTGGACGCAGGCGGCGTAGTTACCAATGCGGGTGGTTTCCTGGGTTACAATTCCGGCTCAACAGGCATGGCGACG
>Ga0310120_10000982_pt1 | contig 21667 bp, 17 predicted proteins | sample CB27_AW_983_MG_FD_203506 | JGI IMG/M metagenome (GOLD analysis project Ga0310120, IMG submission 203506) | Marine microbial communities from Western Arctic Ocean, Canada - CB27_AW_983 | ecosystem: Environmental > Aquatic > Marine > Oceanic | place: Canada: Western Arctic Ocean | collected...
TGACATGCTGGTCGCTGGTGCTACAGGAACACGGATTCATCCTGCCAGACGAGTGCACATTGTGACACAGGAGCAGGTGGCTCTGGAGCATAAAGAACCTTCAAGTGCGAGTCGGCCTTTCGACCTCCACCGATGCGGGCTTGTCCTGGGCGAAGGAGCAGGATCCGTCGTTCTCGAAAATCGAGCGATGGCCGAGCAACGTGGCGCAAGAATCTACGGCGAAATTGTAGGCTATGGTTCCTCCACGGTTGTGGATCGCAATGGCGCCAGTCATTGTGATCAGGCAGTGGCAAATGCAGTGCGAATGGCATTCAGGAATTCGGGCACGAAAGCAGATCAGATCGGACATGTCCATGCGCATGGTCTAAGTACGCGCCGCAGTGACCAGGAAGAAGCTGTTGCCATTCAAAGCACCTTTGTTGAGCGGGAAGAGCCGGTTCCTGTTGTGGCCGCCAAGAGCCACTTTGGAAACCTGGGTGCGGGGAGCGGGGCGGTCGAACTCATCGCCAGCATCAAGGCGATGCAGCATGGTGAACTTTTTCCAATCCTCAACTACGAGACTCCTGATACCGAATGTCCCCTGGCGGTGGTCCGACCGGGACAGCAAGTTGCCGCTGGCGAAAGTGTGCTCAATATCAATTTCACGCCGCAGGGTCAGGCAAGTGTTCTGATTGTGAAACGAGAGGCGGAGTTGTAACGGTTCAGCTCGCGCCGAGAAACTTTTGGTAGGCCTGTACCGCCAATTCGTCACAGCGTTCGTTTTCCGGGTGCCCGCTGTGTCCGGCGACACGGTGATAACGAATGTCATGTCGCCCGATCAGTTCATCGAGTTGTTTCCACAGTTCCGTGTTTTTTACGGGTTGATTGCCACGCCGCCAGCCATTCTTTTTCCACTTCGACATCCATTCACTGATGCCCTTGCCGACGTAGACACTGTCAGTATAGAGGTGCACCTGGCAGGACCTTTTCAATGCTGCCAGACCTTGGATAACAGCTGACAGTTCCATGCGATTGTTCGTGGTTTCCCGTTCCCCGCCGGATTGTTCGATTTCTTTGCCACTGGATTCGTGTCGCAAAATGAATCCCCAGCCACCCGGTCCGGGATTTCCGCTGCAGGCACCGTCAGTGTAAAGCTCAACGAGTGGCAATTTGGGAGATTTCATCGGAGATGAGTTTGGTGGCGAACCGGAAAAAAGAACAGGTACATTTGAAAACGGGTCGTTTTTCCTGCGGGTTAGGAAACGGTCCCAGGCGAGAGACGTTAATTTTCTTTCCAGTTGCCGCCTTCCGTGGAAGAAAAATCAGTCAACGGGACCGACAGATTCTTGGGTGAAGGGTCGAGTTGTCCAAGATGTCCTGGACCCATGTCTTCGCGAAAATCCAACTGAGAAAGCACCAGCTTGTAAACGCTGGTGCCGGCAGACGTGATTTCTCCGGAATGTCTCATGGCTTGTATCGATGGCCATGTATTCACACACGACTTTCAGTTTCGGTGGCAGATTCGTCCGTAGCAAGGTCTTCCGGGTTGGTTGGACTTCGATTGCGTCCGAAATCCATGCGATATGGATTCGTGAGGTCATCCAATTTGTTTTTCATTGATGAGTCTCGTTGCGGTTTATCAACTCCACGCCAAGGCAGTCGGACGGAAAAGGTGCTTCCCTTCCCCAAGTCACTTTCGAACGAAACATCTCCTCCCATCAACTTGCACAGTTCCTTCACAATGGAAAGACCCAAGCCAGTACCCGAATAAGCACGCGTCAGGTTATTTGTGCCGCCAGGCGTTCCTTGGCGGAATTTTTCAAACACGATGTCCCGATCTTCTTCGGCGATACCTACCCCGGTGTCTGCAATGCACAGTTCCAGTTGTTTTTTTGGGGTTTTGTTTGCCGAAACGGTGATTCTACCTCCTTCCGGGGTGAACTTGATTGCATTGGAAAGCAGGTTTGTCAGAACTTGCTGCACCTTGCTCTGATCCTGATACACTACGGGAAGATCGTTGGACACGGACACGTCAAGACTGATGTTTTTTTCCTCGGTAAGCGACCTGACCAGGTCACACTGAGCCTTGACGATGGCAGTCACTTGGAATTCAGATAAACGCAATTCCATTTTGCCGCTTTCCATTTTTGCCAGGTCAAGAATGTCGTTGATCATATCCAGCAGTAAACGCCCGGAATGTTGAATGTTTTGAACATAGCGTCGCTGTTTGTCGTTGAGGATATCGATACCTTGAAGTACGTCCGAAAACCCGATGATACTATTGAGAGGGGTTCGCAGTTCGTGGCTCATGTTGGCCAGGAAATCGCCTTTCAGACGGTTCATTTCATAAAGCTTCAAGTTGGCTTGAGCTAGTTCGTCGACTTTTGCATCGAGGCTGCGGTTGAGTTGCTTTAAGTCATTTTGCCCGTCCGAAAGGCTGCGTAACATGCGATTGAAGGCTGTTGCCAGTTCTTCAAATTCGTCATTCGTGTGGATTTCTGCACGTAACTCGGTGTTTCCGCGGGTGACCTCATTACTCACATCACGTAAATGCCTGAGCGGTTTGACAACGACATACTTGACAATCAGGTACATCGCAGCCATCGCCACACTGGCCGTAACAATCGCCGTGGCACTTAGGGTGGCACGAGTCCAGTTGATGTTGGTCCGCAAGCGTCGATCAGGAATGGTGACCTTCACCACGCTGAATGGCGGTAAACCGGCCAACTCGGGATTGGCTTTCAGTGTAGCGTCAGTATCCGGATGAGCTCGAGGATGACAACCTATACAACTTTGCTTCCAGTAGACGGGTTGGTAATAGTAATAATTGTTTTTTTTCCGCACCCAACTCCCGTACGAAACAGGATCAATGTCTTGGGTGCTATCGACGGGAGACTGATACGGATCTTGTTCAGGAGGATTCGTTGCGGCGTTGTTGAGATCTTCTCCTTCCTGGAGACGCAATTCGGCAATGTGTGACGCGTACTGTGATTGGAGCTCAAGCAGCAGTCTCTTTTCACCTTCGTTTTGTGGAAGCACGGGGTCTTTTGACCACATGTCAGGAATCGTGCCACGGTCGGATTTCGGCTGTAACGAAATTAAGTCCCACGTGTATTTTTGTGTTTGCAGATCGCGAATCATTTCATGCAGGAGCGCCTCGCTCATCAGAACATCAGGGTCTTGTTCATTCTGAGATTGTTTTTCATGCCAAACCAACGTATGAATTTTGAGCATGATCGAGTCGACAAAGTCGTGACCCGCTCGTTGCATTTGATCGTGGAAGCTTTTCTCTAAGCGTCGGCCCGACCACCAGAAACTGCCCGTGATCAGCAGCAACAGACAGCAGCCGAAAAGCAAGCGACATTTGCGTTCCAGATTGGTTTCGCCCAGAACACGTTTGAAAGAGCGATAGGACATAAGGATTGCGCGCTGTGATCGAGGAGAAGTCAGTTCGCTGGCAGCTATTTTACGGCGACAGGGTTCCCTGAACCAGGGCGATTTGGAATGTTATGAACAGCGGGGTGAATGACAGTAGGGGTGCTGTCGCTGCCGGCACTGTCTGCTTGAATCGATTTGCCCGCAGTTTCAGATAGTTGTCTGGTGGCGGATGCGCAAGTTTGATATAGTCGCTGCCCCTTCAGTTTCGAAGGAAGTCTTTTGTTCGGTTGCTATACCACTTTTCGGAGTTAACTGGTTTTCGGAGTTAACTGGTTTTCGGAGTTAACTGGTTTTCGGAGTTAACTGGTTTTCGGAGTTTTCTCGCAGTTCGTTTTTTATTGCTTATCGAGTCCAAACATGAAGGCTTACCAGAGAATCCGGCGATTGGTCTTGGGCAGTTGGTGCATCGGCCTGTTGTGTTTTGTTCTAGGTTGCGCAAACAGTCCTTTGCGCGATTCTTTTGTGCTGGGCTGGCTGCCGGAACGTGGGGACAATATCGAAGATTTGGAGCAATATGGACCCATTCCGGCGCAAGAAATCGTGCAGCTCAAAAGGCTGGCAGAGGAGTCAAGTCAAGCGTCGTTAGAAGTTCAACAACGGCTGTCCGTGGATTTGCTGGAACGGGTGCAGAATGAAGCGGACGTCGAAGTGCGCGCGGCGATAGTCGAGGCATTAGGGGTGTGCAACACAGCACTGGCCATGCAGGGTCTGCGTGAGGCGGCGGCCGACGCCGAAAGAGATGTGAGAATTGCTGCCTGCGAAGCGCTCGGCAGGCGTGCAGATGCCGACTCCGTGAATCTCCTGGCCCAAGTTCTAGGCAGTGACACCGACATGGATGTACGTCTGGCCGCAGCCCGGTCTCTGGCAGGAATCGACAGTCCCACAGCGTTGCGGGCCCTGGGGACGGCTCTGGACGATCAAAGTCCTGCCCTGCAATATCGAGTGATCCAGTCGTTGCGAGCGGTGAGTCCTCACGACTACGGTGGTGACCTGGGCGCCTGGCGCCAATTTGCACAGGGAGGCACACCCCCTGTGCCGGAAACTCCCGTGTTCGCAAAACGGTTTCGTCGCTGGTTCTAGGGCGTCGAAAGCCACCTGCCCCGTTGTCCCGGCTCCAGGGACATTTCTTTCGCGACCAGGCTCCGTTCTTTCTCTCCTTTGATTTCAGACCGTGCTGGAAACTTTCACGGCGGTGATCTTAGGTCCGGAACTAGCGATGTTTCGGAAACCGTTTATCGTAGTTTCTCCGCAAAGTGTGCGGAAAACGCGGGTTTCACCGGTCTCACAGAGGCCCCCTTGAGCCATACAATCAGCACCATTTTCCACGTTTCACGCAGGCTACCGTTACCACGCGAAATCTGTTGGATGGGTTGGTTTGGTAGAAGTCCGTGTCCGATACCACTGCTGTCGTCAGGGGGTGCTGGTAATGTGGCGGAAAGCAGCCGGGGTTGGGACTAACCAGACGCACCTGACTTGCCGTTTTGGGGAAAAGAGGACGGGGTTTGGTGACCGGTTAACTCATGACTCGCACAGTACTCTCCATTAGCGTTTTTGGGGCCAGTCTACTGGCCGGAAGCGGCTGGCTTTTCCAGTGGGGATCCTCAGCGCTGGCTGCCTCATCTGTGCAACCGGTTAACGAGAAACTGGTTTCGAACGTCACCGGTGACGATGAAGCGGCTGGGGCGTCAATTCGAAAAAATTCTGGTTCGGGGGGTACCGGCGGCGGGGTCCTGTCTGCAACAGACAAAGAAAAGTCGGAGTCGACGAGCTTCGACAACGCGACACCAAAGACGGCGCAAGTCGCCAGGAGCAAGACAGCAGCTTCGGAAAGTAGTCGAACGGTGGCACTGCCGGACGCCCAAGCGGGTGCGAAAGTGCCGAAGGTAAAGTCACAAAAAAAGAAGCCTGGCGCAGATGATTTACCGCTGGCCGTCGCTCGAAGCCCAAAAATGAGGAGATTGCGTAATAAGATCGAAAACGTTTTGGAGATCTATTACAGGCGGCATCTGAATTCGAAGGAGCATTGTCCTTGGGCCATCATGCACTCCTTCATCGCTTACGGTGTCGATACTCAGGTGCGGATGCACCGACCGGGTGGACGGCGGATGAACGCGATCGGTTTGCTGTGCTACAACGGTCGCACCGCTGGTCAGCAGATATTCTATCTCTCCGATGGCCAGCTACGAACCAAGATCGGTCCTGGCGTGCAAGGTCATGAAGGCCAATTTCTGGCAATGCTGGCCCAATCCAGGGTCCAACTCGAATATCCCCTACGGGTAGATGGTGTGGAGTTCTCTGTTTCGGACCTGGTCGAATATGAAAAGACGACTTGCTATACAGGCACGGAACTTACCTTCAAATTGATTGCCCTGGTGCATTACCTTCCTGTCGATTCCCAGTGGACAAATGACCGAGGTCAGAACTGGGATTTTCAACGCCTGGTTCAAGAGGAGCTGGCCCAGCCTGTGCGTGGTGCTGCCTGTGGGGGAACCCACCGGTTGATGGGCCTCAGCTATGCGGTGCGTGCCCGTGAGAAACAAGGCGGCGAGTTCATCGGGGAGTGGCAACGGGCGAAACAATTTGTGGAAGAGTACCATAAGTATGCCTTTTCACTGCAAAACCGAGACGGTAGTTTTAGCTCGAACTGGTTCAAGGGGCGGGGAAACTGGGGAGACGTTCACCGCAAGATCGAGACCACCGGTCACACCCTGGAGTGGCTTGTTTATTCACTACCGCGGGAAAGGCTTACGGATGCCCGGGTCGTCAAGTCGGTGGGCTACCTGGCTTCTCTGCTGAAAAATAACCGATTTGCGGAGTTCGAGGTTGGTCCACGTGGCCACGGTTTGCACGCTCTGGCGCTGTATGAGCACCGAGTTTTTGGTAAGCCTTTCGGTCAGAGACGTCAACGATTTGCACGGCAGAACCGTCGTACGGCCAAGAAATAGAGGAAACCCTGTTAGGCTTGTCGTTGTTGTCAGAACAGCTTACGATGCGACTGTGGAGGTAACCCCGGCGTCGACATGAGTAGTTCAGAAAGTCTGGATGAAACCGCAAAAATTCACGACCCACTTCGCAGAGATGTGTGATTTGGCGCTTCGCATGGCGCGGTCTGCCGAAGCAGATGCTCTTCTTGTGTTGCTGGACGGCCCGATCGACTGGAAGCAGTTATCTAAACACGCGGGCAAGCAAAAGGTTCTGGTAGCAGCCGACAGAGAAGAAGAGGTGCTGGGAGCTAGCGAAGCGGGCTTGGATACGGTGCTGTTGGACATGGCGGACCATCCGGTTTATGAAAAGCTCACTCAGGCTCTACTGGAAAGCGTGGCGGATGACATTCTTTCCCCGGGTGCGGGAGTGATTGCGCTCTACAGTGGGTTTGATGCCGGTCAGGTGGATTCTCTCAGTTTTATCCGTCTGGATGACCATCTGGGCCGTCTCACGGTGCGTGATTTGAGGCAACTCGAGACCCGGGTGCCGCTCGATACTCTCAAAGTGGTTGTGGATCTGGCCATCGACATCGGCCGAGAAGGTCGCGAAGGTAAGCCGGTGGGAACCCTGTTCGTCGTTGGTGATGCACGTAACGTTCTGGTGACTTGTCATTCCCTGGGGTTTGATCCTGTGCGCGGCTACACCCGTAAGGACCGGCACCTCGATGATGCCCGCGTGCGGGAGTCCGTGAAGGAAGTAGCGCAGTTGGACGGTGCCTTTGTCATCGCCGCTGATGGTACCGTGACAGCATCCTGTCAATACGTCGACGCACCTGCCAAGGAGATCACTCTGTCCAAGGGACTGGGGACTCGCCATTGGGCCGCCGCTGCAATTACCAAGGCGACGAAGGCGGTGGCTGTCGTGGTGAGCGAGTCGAGTGGTACGGTTCGTATTTTCCAAAACGGAGAAGTAATGCTCCGAATTGAACCCTTCCGGCGCGCCATGAAGTGGAAGGATTTCGAGTACGAACCTCCTACCGGGAACGAATAGCTGATAGCAGCTTCAAAAGTTCACAGCTGTCCGTGGTGTCCTTGTTGCGATTTCCTCGGTGACCTTGTCATTGTAAGAGAATAACGCGGCAGTCAGGAAGAGTTCAAGCGCTGATGGCCACGGAAGTTGGCGGCATAAAAAAATCGGCGGGGCAAAGTTTGCCCCGCCGGCATCAGAGCCAATCGCTCCCAAATACGGTGAACCCACAATCGGCTAAGGTATAAAGTGGACCAGACCTAGAACTGCACCGGCCTGGGACGCTGCGCCTCGCAGGCTCAGAGGTAACGGTGGAAACAAATAGGGTGCGCAGCTTCCCGGGCGATAGCAGCCCAGGGCGTACCTGCATTCATTCGGCGGGTTGATACCCACGTTATACGGTAAGGTTGCTACGTGTCCGAAGAAGTGTGCTGCCGAAATAATTGGCTGGGCAACCGGACCGAAACTGTGGCCGTAGCGTTCGACCGCCAGTTGTTCAAAGTACAGGGGTTTATGGCAAAGTGCCGAAGCCTTCCACGTCGTCGTCAAAGGTTCCCAGCGACGACCCTCAGAAAGACTGCTGCTCAGTCGACACTCGTTGGGTATTCCCCACCAGTCGGCCACATAACATGCATCCTCGTCACTCAAGTTGAAATATCGAATGGACTCTATTGACTCGGAGGCGGTTTGAATCCGGACCTGTCCGTTTCCATAGTCAATGAATTGTCCTTCTGCCAGGACGTTGCCCCGGCGGTCTTTCCAGACACGATCGCTTGAGTGGGCTAACTTCTCTAGCCGGTCACGTTCCAGGGCGTTGTTATTTTTGGCATCGAGCGGGTCGGCAGCGTACGGTGGTGTCACATCGATGGAAATCGTGGTGATGCCATGAACTCCTGCCCGCCCCCAGTATTTTTGGCAGTTGGCGGCATGCCGCGCGCAAGCGTCGCTGTTGTCTTCGTGGTCACTGCGGCCTCCAAAGACCGACGATGTGAAGTCTTCGGCCGCCGGAAAATCTTGTAGGATTTCTAATTCGTACGCGTCCCGGTCATCCCATTCGTTTTCGCTGTCGAATTGGTCACTGTCGGCACCGGATGTTTCTGTCGGGATTGTGAGGTCTTGTTCGGGCGATTCCAGTAGCTCAAGGGGGAATTCCGGTTGCTGGTCGTTGTTCAGTCTTTCCTGTACCTCCCACGTCTCATTGTCCTTCAACCCCTGCTGCTCCACCGGATTGAGATCACCCTCGAGTTCATTCAAGTCAATGGTGGGTTCATCGGTTTCATCTGCCTCAAGCTGTTCCAGCAGGTCCAGGTCGCCATCGGTTTCATCTGCCTCAAGCTGTTCCAGCAGGTCCAGGTCGCCATCGGTTTCATCTGCCTCAAGCTGTTCCAGCAGGTCCAGGTCGTCATCACTGGGATTTTGAGCAAGTCGTTCGCCATTTTGGAAACCGTGATTACGGAAGGGACCGGAAAAGCGAGTGGGAGATGCGTGTTCGGCCGGGACGACAGTTTTCGCCTTGCGGTGGGAGGGAGTGACCCAGGTGTAGATGCCCCGTTTGGTCTCCTGCTGTTGTTGTTTACCGGCGACGTCGGGGTCTTTTGTTTTGAATGGGGCCGTACGGCCGGGACTTTTCCATTTCAGGCGTTCGGTGCCTTGTAGACCGGATGACGGAATCGAGCGGTGGTGACTCGCACTGAGATCACTGTAAGTGAGGTCGGAACGATCCCGACGCTGCCACTGTTGAGATTCGGTAAACCGGTTATTTTGGTTTGTTTGAGCGAGTGACGGTGAAGAAAGAAACGTCTCCCACAATCCGGACAGGATGACTGCCACCAATACGAGGTGAAGGACTCTAGTTGCCTTTCCTCGTTTCTGGATATTCAGGGCTGTAATTTGGCGATTCCTGCGTAATCGAAATGTCATGCGGATGACTTTCTCTGACACTGGCTGGGGATACTTGTACAAATTGTGCTTCCGTTCTCAATTTTTCAATCGTTTTGGTGCCGCAATAGCCCATGCCTGCCTTCAAACCGCCCACCAACTGATAGACGAAAGGACTGAGTTGGCCTTTGAAGGGGACACGACCCTCGACTCCTTCTGGCACCAGTTTGCCCGCTTGGCTTTCGCTTCCTCCTTGTCGATACCGCTCGCTGGATCCTTGTACCATCGCTCCCAGGGAGCCCATGCCTCGATAAATTTTAAACGTTCGACCTTGATACAGGATTTGCTCGCCAGGGCTTTCGGTCAGTCCGGCGAACAATCCCCCGAGCATGACCACATGAGCACCGGCCGCAATCGCTTTGGTAATATCGCCGGAAAACCGAATTCCACCGTCAGCAATCACCAGCACTTGGCTGTCTTTTGCGGCCTGGGCAACTTCATAAATGGCAGTGATTTGAGGGACTCCTACCCCGGAAATCATGCGCGTGGTGCAAATCGATCCCGGTCCGATTCCCACCTTGACCGCGTCAACACCGGCTGCGACCAGGTCGCGGCAACCATCTCTGGTGGCCACGTTGCCCGCAATGATATCAATATCCCATTTTGATTTAATTTCCTTTACTGTCTGTATAACGTTCGCGGAATGTCCGTGGGCGCTGTCCACAACCAGGACGTCCACGTCCTGGCCGATCAGGCTGTCGATTCGTTCATAATCCAACACACCGACGGCCGCACCAACACGCAATCTCCCTTGCCTATCTTTACAGGCATCCGGAAACCGTTTGAGCATGTCGATGTCTTTGATCGTAATCAAGCCAGTCAGTCTGTATGATTCGTCAACCAGTAAAAGTTTCTCCACCTTTTTATTCGTTAAAATTTTCTCAGCTTGCTCAAGCGTTAAAGTCCCCTCTGCCGTCACCAGGTTTTCTTTGGTCATCACCTCGGAGACTGGCTGATTGCTGGATTCCAGAAAACGCAGATCCCGGCGGGTCAGGATACCGGCCAGCTTTTTATCGCTGTGCGTAATGGGAATTCCCGAGACATTGTGCTGGTCCATGACGGAACGAGCCTGGGCGACGGTTGCTTGGGGTGGTAATGTGACGGGATCCACAATGATTCCGTTGGCACTCCGTTTCACCTTGTCGACTTCCTCGGTTTGACGTTCAATGGTCATGTTTTTGTGGATCACACCCAAGCCCCCTTCCTGGGCCAGGGCAATTGCCATGGCGGCTTCTGTGACCGTATCCATTGGAGAGCTGATCAGCGGGATATTGAGTGTGATGAGTCCGGTTAACTGTGTGGAGACATCAACTTCAGAAGGTACAAAGTCACTGAACCGTGGAATCAAAAGGACATCGTCAAAGGTGATGGCTGGGCGGGTGAATTTTGCATCCATCGATTGCTCCGGTGAATCATGAAGCGCTATGAATCATGAAGCGCTATGAATCATGAAGCGCTAGAAGTGCAGGCAATCCAACATTATGACGGGCAAGTCTAGCCTTGCACAGGGTGTGTGGAGAGGCGGAGTGGGGTTGGCCGCGTTTCGGGGGTGCGAGTGCTTCTAAGCCAAGGCGGGTACGATGGCCAGTTGTGGAATCAGCACAACTGCGAGGTTTGGGTTCTTGTTTTTTAGAGACAGTGCTTTCCCGTTGGTGCCAATCAAACCGCCCTCAGACTTCGGCACAGTCGCTGTCCGTCTCCGGAACGGTCAGGGATTCGAGCCCTTGAATGATTTGTGTGTCCTGCCTGGGAAACACCGTGCGGAGGTCCAGGAGTAGTCGATCCTGTTGAACTCGACCGAAAATTGCGGGGTTTCCTGTTCGAAGCGCGCGTGCCAGATCGTTGACGTTCCTGCCTTTGGGCTGGAGGCCTACGCACCAGGTGGCCACGCGTTGAGTCGGCAGCGAACCTCCTCCCAGGAACGTTTCGTCTTCGAGGACTTCTGCAGATGTCACCGAGTCCAGGGCTTCCAATTGGGGCGCCATGTTTTCAGCACGTAAACGGAGATTTTCGAGAGACGTACTCAGCAGGGCGAGCAGCGGCACGGATTCTTGGGCGAGTTCCGGGTCACGGTAAAGCTTCAAGGTGGCGGCCAGGGCGCCGAGCGTCAGTTTGTCAACTCGCAGAGCACGACTCAAAGGGTGTTTTTTGATCGTTTCTACAGTGGAGCGGCGACCCACAATGATGCCACATTGAGGACCCCCGAGGAGTTTGTCACCACTGAAGAGTACGACGTCAGCCCCGGCCTCAATGCTGGCGCGTGCGACCGGTTCTCCGTTGAGACCAAAACGCGCATAGTCGATCAAGGCGCCCGACCCGATGTCGTCGATGACAAGGCAACGATGTTTTGCCGCCAGGCGTACCAGGTCTGCCAGTTTGGTTTGCTCCGTGAAGCCAACGATCGCATAGTTGCTGGTGTGCACTTTCAATAAGGCTGCTGTAGATTCACCGATGGCGTCCGCATAGTCCTGGAGCCGGGTCTTGTTAGTCGTACCGACTTCACGTAGGGAGGCACCACTGGTGGTCATCACATCAGGTAGACGATAGCTGCCTCCGATCTCGACGAGTTCGCCACGTGACACGATGACTTCCTGGCCGGAAGCTAAAGCGGCCAGCGCGAGAAGGGTGGCGCCGGCGTTATTGTTGACAACCAGCGCGGCTTCCGCGCCGGTAAGTTCCTGGAGAAGTTGCTGGACCGCGACGTGTCTCTGTGAGCGTTCTCCCGTTTCCAAATCAACTTCCAGGCTACAGTACCCAGAGGCCAGGGCATGCATTTCGGTGAGCGCTTCGGAAGCCATCGGTGCGCGGCCCAGTCCTGTGTGGAGCAGAACGCCTGTGGCATTGATGACCGGTCGTAGAGGCGATTGTTCGGAGGACACGATCCAACTTGCGATACGTTCTGCCAACTCAGATGGTAGCGGTAAGTCAGAGGTTGCTTGTTTGGCCTCTTCTCGCAGGTTGTCCAAAAAATCTCGGATTCGAGTAACAACCACGCTTCTGGCGACTTGTGTCGTCAACGTCTTTAATGGTTGACTTTCGAGCAATTCGTTCACGGACGGTATGTTTCTCAGTACTTCTGGGGCCATTACGTACTCTTGGGGGTGCAGGGGTTGTTCGCTAGGACTCGGACATCGCCTTCTCGACGGGTGAACCCGGTGCGATCGAGGTGTTCGACGAAGGGCACGGCGTACTTACGGGTTGTACCTAGGATTCCTCGAATTTCACTGACCGTCAATCCCTGACCATCCTCCAGGGAGTTCTTTAACTGCTCATGAAGTTGTTGTTCTGTCTCTCGATGGAGAAAAAGGTCCTTACTGATCGCCACGAGTTCTCCGTCGGCAACTGCCAGTTCGAGTAGCGCCGGGACAGCTCGTTCCAGTTTGTTTGCTGCCTGCTGACACTCCTTCACTGAGGGGGGTTTGAACCCGGCCTGTTTGAAGCGTTCAATCAGGTGCCCGAGGAGTTTCTGCTCGTTTGCAGAAAGCTGGGGGCCGCATCCGGCCAAAGAAATTCCATGTTCTGTGATTTGCACGCGTTTGTCGGCCCGCATTTGTTCAACTGCGGAGACGACTAAAGTATTGTTTTGCAGATAGGCGAAGTGACTCAGTAATTTAGCGCGTTCGATTTTCGACTTCAGTGGAGACTGGGCGTGCATTTTTCGCAACGCCTCTTCAATGCGTTGCTGGAAACTCTCAAAAACAAGGCGGTGAATACGAAGCAGCTTTCCCGGCGACATGTCAATTTCTATCACTTCTTGCTGTTCAACAAGCTGTGAATAGACGGTGTCGACGTCGTGCACTCCGGCAGCAAAAGACAGGGTTTTGGGGTGCCAGTTGCGCAGACCGGAGAAATAGTACGCTGCTGCCGCCCGAACCAGCACGTTGCTTGAGTCCAGTTCGTCAATCTTCTCTAGCTGCTGAGAACTCGGTCGTCGAATCAGTTCGGCGTTTGGATCGAGAATCTGCCCCCCACCGATCGTCACGACTGGCGATTCGCTGCGCAGGACATAGGGCTGAGCCCAGCAGGTGGCACACGGTTCTCTTAGCAATAACTGCACCTTGGCTGTTTTACCCGGCTGTAGAAGGTCGCAGTCCAGTAGTCGGACGGTTGCCAGTAACTCGGCTGTACCCAGGTGTACCCGAATCTTGGATCGATTTTTCAAGGCTCGTGGTGCCGATGGCAACATTTTTAAACTGGCCGTCACTCGGCGGCTCGGCTGCAGGTAGCCGGCAGCCGCTAATTCGTGGCCGCGTGTGACGGCAGTGTGGTGGACTCCCGCTAGATTGATTGCCGCCCGCTGTCCACGGCTTACCTGTTCGACAGACCGGTCATGGTTTTGCAAGCCTCGGACACGAACTGAAATGTTGCCCGGTTCGATGGTCAAATCATCTCCTACCGAGGTTTTTCCGCTCGAGATGCTGCCCGTTACTACCGTACCGTGACCGGAGATGGTGAAGGTTCGATCGATCGCCATGCGGAAGGGGCTTTGCATGGACCGTACTTGCTCGGATTCTGCCGCCCGTCGGGCCGCCTGGCAGAGCGCTGCTTTGAGTTGCTCTAATCCATCCCCCGTTTCCGTGCTCGTGTGAACCAAGGGGGCTTCTTCAAAAAATGTACCTTGCACCAGCTCTCGCACTTCCTGCTCGACCAGTTCAATCCAGTCTTCTTCTGCCAGATCGCATTTCGTCAGAGCGATGACACCCGCTTCTATTTCCAGCAAACGCAGAATTTCGAGGTGTTCACGAGTTTGAGGCTTGACCGAGTCATCTGCTGCCACGACCAACAAAGCGAGGTCGGTGCCAGTAGCGCCAGCCAGCATGTTGCGAATGAACCGTTCGTGGCCGGGTACGTCGACAATTCCCAATCGGTAGTCGCCGACGTCCAGTTCCGCGAACCCAAGATCGATCGTGATCCCGCGACGCTGCTCCTCTGGAAGTCGGTCGGCATTAACCCCGGTTAGAGCCCGGATGAGGGATGTCTTTCCATGGTCGATGTGGCCCGCGGTGGCCAGGATGAGATGCGTAGTCATACGAATTCATTGTAGACTTCGCGGCTAGGTGGTACAGAGGGCGGGAGGGTGAGGGACGAGGATCAAATCTGCTGTTCAGGAGACGGCGTCCGAGTGACTGTTAAAAGGGGGGGCATCCGAGGTGTGGTTAAAATTCTCTTGCAGACCTATTTGTAGGAATTTGTCGGCAGCCGAACGGCGGACACATGACAGACAACGGACCAGGTCGGCCATTGACTCCAGGAGGTTTTGCGGTGGCCCACGAAACATCAGCCTGGCAGCAGCCGAGTGTTAGAGAACAAACTGGGGACCGGACATGTTCTTCAATTTGGCAGAACCGGGAGCGTGAAGCTCACTGGCCCGCTTAAAACCCCGGTGCCTGGCGGGCGATAAAATCGTGAGCCGTTATCGGAGGTGACTTGGTTTTCGGCCTGCGAAACCATGCAAGAGGACTCCAACGATCTGACTTTTTCCGGGCGGCACGCACGCCTGCTGCAGATCGCAGTCGCGAGCGGGACGGAGAATTTTTTTTCCAAGGTGTCATCAAATCCTTGGTTTTCGTCAAGATATTTCTGGGACCTTCTATCAACCGGTTCGCGCTTACCGGCTTGGAAAATGATCGGGAGAGTCGCGGCAGACTGAGGCCCTTGGAAAGATTCGTCGGTGCTTTCGTTGTTCCAGAATCCCGTTTGAAGGGATTCAGTCTTGGTAACTTCCAGGATGATTCCTGTCCCGAGGCATTTTCAGCAGTCAGGGCCGGGGCGATTCCGATCAGTAATGTGAGTGCGAACTTAAACTTCATGCTCACGTCTCCGTCTGTTGCAAGGACGACTGGTTGAGAGGAGTAGCAAGGCCCGATCGGGCGTGCAATTTTAAAGCTTGAAACGACAAGCGGTGCGAAATGTCGCAGAATATCAGGCATGCGTCCAGTTCAATCTGGCTGGTTCCGCCCCACAAAAATCCGTGACAACTTGTTGGAAGGCCCACTCGACTACGAAACGTGATAACACCCTGGAACAGACATGCTCAAACAGCAGACCAGCCTGTGGTTCACGGGGTTTGCCATCGCTCTTTCTGCCAGCTGACATCTCTGATTTCAGCGACTGCTTGCATTCGGTCAAAGCGATAAGGTGTCCTCATGAAGTGCATGCTATTGGGACGATAAGTTCGAGATAATGCCAATTTAGAAGGCCGTAGAGGCTGCCCTGAAGTGAAGGGAGGGGTTGTCTTTCAGAGGACGACTTCCATTTCAGCTGTAAGTCTTGATTGCGGTTTGGTGTGAGTTTCAAAAGTCAAAGAGGGGGGGCCTCAGGATGGTATTAACGCGCAGAGAAATCCGCGACGCGACGCTGGCGGGACGGGTGGTGGAATCGATGGCGCTGGCAGAACAGCTATCAGGCTGCTTAACCCGCAGGGAAGCGAAATTGCTGGCTGTGCTTCCGTATCTGGACGTCAAAGGAGAGATCCTGGAATTAGGAGCCTTTCAAGGAAAGTGCTCCATCATTCTCGCAAAGTCTGCATTGGCCGCCGGGGTTGACCGCACGTACGCCTGCGACCCGTTGCTTCCCCTGTCATCGACACTGCCTGTTGAGGCCCGGGTGAGTGACATCGATTTGCCGCAGGTACTGCATCAAAACCTGGAAGCCTACGGCGTTGCAGATGTCGTCGAATTTTATCGCATGAAGTCAAGTGAACTTGCTCGTTCGTGGAATCGACCACTCAAGTGCCTGTGGATCGACGGGGATCATCGCCACTCCGGGATTTCGGCCGACGTGCAGCTTTTTTCCCGGTTTCTTGTTCCCGGTGCCGTAATCTGTGTGCAGGGAGTATTACGCAAGTGCGGAGGACCGACACGGGTCTTTGCGGAACAAGTAGTGATGTCGGAATCTTATGGTGACTGCGGTATCTGTGGATCCGTTGGATGGGCCCAGTACATCGGCGACGACCTCGTGGTGCAGAAACAATGGGAGCAAAAGGTTGCCTTGTACCGGAGGTTGTCTCGTCTGGTACCTTATTTGGTTCTTTCAGAAAAGAAAATAAGAGAGAATAAGGTCATCTTGCAGCTGTTACGAAGTCTTGTACCTCGTAGCGAAATCAATCCCGTGACGTGGCTGAATGACAGAAACGGAGTTTACAGACCTGACTTTGGCCGCAGAATTCTTCCGGTCCAACCGGTCCTCAGCAGCGACAGTCGTTGCGCGGTTTAGTCCATCTTGCAGCGACGGTTTGGGGGGCGGAAATGTTTCTGTGTTCGACCGCCAGCCGGTTGGATTTGCACCTGTCCGCAGGTGATGCGTTTTGATGGCACGAATGACTCGTTGCCGTGATCCTCTTGTTGCCGTAGCATGATGACATGAAAGATCAAAGCATTGGTTTTGTTGGCGCCGGACGGATGGCTTCCGCGCTGGCGCGGGGGTTTGTCAAGTCGGGCCTCGTGACGGAAGCAGCGATTTGCGCTTCTGACCCTTCTGCAGAGGCTCGTCAAAAATTTTCGGACAATTTGCCAGAGGCTACGGTGGTGGAAGATAACGGGCTGCTGCTGCAGCAGTCAGCCATTGTTTTTCTGGCGGTGAAACCTCAGAGTCTGCCACACGTCATGGGCGGGATGCAGGCTGAAATCGAAGGCGACACGTTGTTTGTGTCGATCGTTGCAGGAGTCAAATTGTCGACCTTGTCCGCCGGGTTGGGGACGGACCGGATCGTTCGTGTGATGCCTAACACACCTTGCTTGGTTGGCTTGAGTGCCTCCGGGTACTGTGCGGGGGCGGGCGCCAACGAAAACGATCGGCAGCGAGTAGCTCAGTTGCTCGAATCCGTTGGAATTGCCATTCCCGTGCCGGAAGGTTTGTTAGATGCGGTCACCGGTCTTTCCGGTTCAGGACCCGCCTTTGTGTACATCATAATTGAAGCACTCAGCGATGGGGGAGTTCGCATGGGACTGCCTCGCGAAGCGGCAACCCGTTTGGCAGCTCAGACCGTCAAAGGGGCTGCTGAGATGGTACTGAACACCGGCGAACACCCCGCGGCTCTCAAGGACCAGGTGACGAGTCCCGGGGGAACGACAGTGGCGGGAGTACGGGCACTCGAGCAGGCGGGTTTACGAGCCGCTTTGATGGCGGCCGTCGAAGCTGCGACCGAAAGGTCCCTTGAATTAGGTGGATCCTAGGTTCAAAATGGTCACTCCGGGGCTGCCCTGTCCCGTTTGTGCAGAACGGAAAGGTTTGTCGTGACCGATTTTTTTTGTAAAGTGGACGATAAGCACGTTCCCCTTTTCCGCGTGGTGTGGATCTCGGATGTACCCCATTTCTGCGGTCGTGATGATTGTTTGTTTGAGGGTCGGTATGAAATTCGTTTGGAGCAAAGCGAATCGGTGTGGGGAAGTCGTGATGAGCGCGATGAAATATTGACCGTCCTGGAACACTGGCAAGGTGGGGTTCCTCCGGAGGAAGACCGGGAGTGGGAAGAATAATGTCGCTTTTTGAAAATGATGAATATCGATGGCGTGAAACCTACTTCGTGTTGATTGAAGAAGGAAACAGGCCCAGCGGAAAAGCACTCCAGGACGCTCTGGCGGAACTCGGCGGCCGCTATCAAGTGGGAGAACCGGCTGTTAACGAAGAGGGGCTTGTTGAGTCCCTGACGCTCTATTCCCCGGATGATAATTCCGCAATGGACGTCACTTATCTCGAAGGTGAGGAGGTCATCGAGCAGAGGACCGAACTGGCCGACGAATTGAAGCAATCCGCGACCAACGATGAAGAACGAGCAGTACTGGCCAGGCTTCCTTCTTGTAATGCGAGACTGGACGTTTATCATTTTGAACAGGTGAACTACTTTGGGGATGAAGACGAGGAAGAAGAGTTTCTTGATCCGGGTTCATTGCTGATCGTCCTGGAAAGGCTTGCCGAACTATGCGGTGGGATTGCTATCGATCCCCAGACCGGCTCGCCGCTTCCCTAGGGTGAATTGCGGATAACGACACCCCATTCCCGGAGCAACCTCGCCGGGCGGTGCTCTTGGATCATCTTCCGGTTCAGCCGGTTTCCTGTGAAGACGTTAGCGAGTCGAACACCATGCAAGCAAAAGAAATAAAGCCCGGAGCTGTGCTCAACCTGGACGGGGCACCTGTGCTGGTGCAAAACGTCAGCGTTCAAACCCCTTCCGCACGGGGTGCAGCGACACTTTACAAATTCCGAGGCCGAAATCTTGTCTCCAAGCAAAAGACTGATTTCACGCTCAAAGGTGGGGAATCGTTGGACGAGGCCGACTTCGAACGTCGCTCCGTGAACCTGATGTACTCCGACGCGACCCATGTACACCTGTTGGACCAGACCGACTTCGACCAGTATTCTTTGGCCCTGGATGAGGTCAAGGAGGAATTGCAGTTCATCACGGAAAAGTTGGCAGGGATTTTGGCGCTGATCTATAACGGTCAGTGCGTAGGTATTCAGTTGCCTACGTCCGTCGAGTTAACCGTCACGCAATGTGATCCGGGTGTGAAAGGAGATTCGGCAACCTCCCGTACCAAGCCGGCAACCCTGGAAACAGGCCTGGTGGTTCAAGTGCCGGAGTACCTGTCGCAAGGCGAACACGTCAAGGTGGATACCCGAACCGGGCAGTACCTGTCGCGTGCATGATAGAAGACGACCTGGGGCAGTCGTCCGGGGCGTGTTGTGGTGCCCGGGAAGTGCCGCACGGCCCGCGCCTGAATCGCAACGAACTCTTCCAGGTCAACCCGCGGGTAGCGCTGCACCCGGTACGGGCCTCCCGGAAGATGACCACCAGGAGGTTGAGAGTTACAACCTGTCTTCCACGAGAGAGAGGATCTGCGCTTCGTCAGGAAACTCGCCGGTCTTCAGTTTGGAGTAAATCAAGTCACCATCGAGCGAAATTTCGAAGCAGCCACCCGAGTCCGGAATAAGTTCTAATCCCGTGATCTTCTGACGGTACGTATCGAGTAGATTTTTTGCCAGGCTCACGGCCTGAGGCGTGTAATTTCAGGCCGAGCAGTAGACTAATTCGATTTTCACAGTTTTCGACTCCGGTTCTTTTGGTTGAATGTTCCAGTGGTGCCGTCCTTGCCGCACGGTGCTACTTCTTGGATCTTGCCTTCCCCGATCGCGATTTCTTCTTGGGAGTTGCTTTCTTGGCCTTGCTTTTGGTTTTCTTTTTCCCGAAAACACTCGCCCATTTTTCAGAATAGTCCTTGCTTGCCCCGCTACGCAGAATCGTCACTTTGCAGGCTCCCTTAATTGAATGGTTAAATGGTCACATAAACTTACTTATCTGTTGATAGGCAAAAGATGAGTTCTGGTCAAGGTACTCAGCGAGCAGAAGTGTCGTCAATCTTGGGGGCAAAGGTGCGAAAATCCGCTCCCGTGGACTCTGCTCCCCGGATTTCGGCCGTCACGCCGATGGGTTTTCAGCCGCCCTCTTAAAAACTCGACGAACGGTGATTCCGGTGCCTTCAAAGTCGAGTCCTGCGCGGGGTCTGTCCTGTGCCCAGCTTGATTTTTACAATAGCTGGACCGTTTGCTGCCCGTCGAGAAGGGTACGTGAGGAATGCTCGGTGCGATTTTCCGTTTCCAGCAGGGGCCCGGCGCCACGGACCTGGTGACCGGGCCGGTGCCGTCAAGTTCGTCTTAACGGTTTGTACTTGAATCGCTTCGGTTCATCCGGATTGATGCCCAATCGTTCTCGTCGCTGCGTTTGGTAGGTCTGGTAATTTCCTTCGCACCAGTGGACGTGCGCGTCTCCTTCAAAGGCCAGGATGTGTGTTGCCAGCCGGTCAAGGAACCAGCGGTCGTGGCTAATGACCATTACGCACCCCGCGTAGTTGAGGAGGGCTTCCTCAAGAGCCCGCAACGTGTCCACGTCGAGGTCATTGGTGGGTTCATCCAGTAACAAGACGTTCGAGCCTCGTCGTAAGAGTTTGGCCAGGTGAACCCGGTTGCGTTCCCCTCCAGAAAGGTCGCCTACTTTCTTTTCCTGGTCAGGTCCTCGGAAGTTGAAGCGGGACACGTAGGCGCGTGCGTTGATCTTACGGCCTCCCATTTCAAGAGTTTCATGCCCGCCGGAGATCTCATCGTAAACGGAATGGTCGGCCACCAGCGCGTCACGATTTTGGTCAACGTAACCGAACTCAACCGTTTCCCCTGTTTTAAGTTGACCTGAGTCCGCTGATTCCTCGCCTGTGAACATCCGAAACAGGGTCGTCTTGCCGGCACCGTTGGCGCCGATGATGCCCACAATTCCTCCGGGCGGCAGGTGGAAATTCAGGTCTTCCATCAGTAGGTGTTCGCCGAATCCCTTGCTCACGTTCTGGGCTTCGATCACCAGGTCGCCCAGGTGTTGGCCCGGGGGGATCTGGATTTCAAATTCATCGGGTCGTTGTTCGAAACCCGCGGAGGACATGCTTTCGTAGGCCTTGATGCGGGCCTTGCTCTTGGCTTGCCTGGCACGGGGCGCCATTTGAATCCATTCCAATTCCCGCTCCAATGTTTTACGACGGGCCGTCGCGGATTTCTCCTTCTGGGCCAAACGCGTTTGTTTTTGAGAAAGCCAGGAGGAGTAGTTCCCTTCCCAGGGAATTCCCTCGCCCCGGTCGAGTTCCAAAATCCATCCGGCCACATTGTCCAGAAAGTACCGGTCATGGGTCACGGCGACGACGGTACCCGGATACTGGTCCAGGTGTTTTTCCAACCAGGCCACCGAGTCCGCATCCAGATGATTTGTGGGTTCGTCGAGCAACAGCAGGTCAGGACGTTGTAACAGCAGACGACAGAGTGCTACACGTCGCCTCTCGCCTCCGGATAGCCGTGACACGTTTGCGTCGCCGGGGGGCAGGTTCATGGCGTCCATCGCAATCTCGATTTCGCGGTCCAACTCCCAGGTGTTGGTCGCCTCAATCTGATCCTGCACACGGGCGAGCTCGTTACAAAGTTTTTCCATGCGGTCATCCGCCATGGGCTCGGCAAGTTCCTCGTTGATTGTGTTGAAGCGGTTGAGCAACTGACGTCGCCCGGCAACACCCTCTTCGACATTCTCGTGCACGTTTTTCTCGGGGTTCAGAACAGGTTCCTGAGAGAGGTAGCCACAGGTGTAGCCCTCGCTCAAGCGCGCCTCACCGTCGAACTCCCGGTCGATCCCCGCCATGATGCGTAGCAAAGTGCTTTTGCCAGCGCCGTTTGGACCCAATACCCCAATCTTGGCGCCGGGGTAAAAACTCAGCCAGATCTCGTTCAGGACGACTCGCTGGCCATGTTTTTTAGTGAGATTTTGAATGCTGTAGATGTGCTGCTTGCCCATGCTGTCGCCGATGTAAAGCGTCTTTTTAGGTAAACTCGTGACGTT
>Ga0310120_10000983_pt1 | contig 21661 bp, 22 predicted proteins | sample CB27_AW_983_MG_FD_203506 | JGI IMG/M metagenome (GOLD analysis project Ga0310120, IMG submission 203506) | Marine microbial communities from Western Arctic Ocean, Canada - CB27_AW_983 | ecosystem: Environmental > Aquatic > Marine > Oceanic | place: Canada: Western Arctic Ocean | collected...
ACTCTGGTATCACCGAGAGTGACGTAGGTGGTGGCGAGCTTTATGACCATTTGGGTGATATCGAGAATTTACTCATCGAAGCCATTTCTTTTGATGACAAAGTGATTGAGAATCACTCGTTTTCGATTCTAGTGGAGGAAATCCAATCGTATGCGTCGGAGAACGAGATGGACCCACAAGATGCGTATAGCGAAAATCACTACCTGGTAGTTAAAGCTTTGCGAGAGCATTTTGAAGATCATAAGGACGTTTTGTTTAAGGCTTACGGGGTTGGCGAAGCGAGCGGGACTTACGCTTACGAAAACTGTTGGTCGGAAGATCCCAAATCTGTAATCGGCGACCTGCTATCGAGTTTGCGTCACTGAGTCCGAGCCGACGGGCACGATCTGTACCGCGCGAATATTTGCTAACCGGGATTCTGCTGCTGGCCGGTGCAAGGCCGTGCATCTGGGCACCTACGCCCGCAAGGCCCTGACAGGGTCTAAAGGTGCTGGTTGATGGATTCTCTGAATTGTGGCCAACCGCAACCTAAACGCAGGTGATACAGAGACTTGCACCGCCCCATCGGTTGGGTACAATTCCAGAGATCCGGACCCGTGCATTGAGATAATCACAAGTTAGATGCACTAAGGGGAATCGTTTCTCTGCTGGCCTACCCAACACGGAATCGCCCGGAGCGCCTTCGGCACACCGCCGCTATTGATTCACACCAGGAACCAATCGTCAATCAAATTGCGTTCGACTTTGAATGCCTTCGATGAGGGCGATGTCGGACAATCCAAACCATTGGACGGGCTCAACGATGAAGCATGTTCTTGCAATACTTGGAATTATCTTATTTGCTGGCGGAACGTTTTCCGGGGTACTCAATTGGTGCCTTACAGAGTTCTATCTTGAAACCGTTGAATGGGAAGGTCCGATGGTGACGGTCAATAGCGCCACGTGGATTCTAAATACTCTGGGCCTGGGCCTCGGGGGTGTTCTTATTGGAATTGCTGCGATACTGCGGTCGCCAGACAAACCGTGATCGTTTGCAGGCAACGCTCTAACATCTGGTAAACTGAAATCCATGCACGACCTGTTTGGTATCGCGATGAGCGATGACGGCACCACAGCCGTTCCAGACCCACCTACCGTGTGCCTGCTTGTTGGCCAGGCTACTAGATTATAAGTAGCCAAATGGCTGTTATAGCAACACAGGATGACAGGTTGGCCCGATGCTCAACTGTGCATTCAGTTCAACAATCCAGAGATTCACAGAGTGACGTGAAAGGACAGAGAAACAGAAGAACACCATTATGCATTTAAGAAAACATATAACAAATTAGTGACGCCAATCCTCTTATCTTGTGCGATATAATTGTTTCCAGGCTCTTGTTTTATTTACAAATGGACTAGCTCACCTCGGTGTTACGCAGTTATTATTAACTGAAAGTTAAATTCAGATGTCTCATAAAGCGGTTTGTGACGAACTCCCCAACAAAGAGCAGTCTTATGAGCCAAGCCACAACCCAACCGGATCGTGAAGAAGATGGCAAGCAAAACAAAAACAACGGCCGCCACGATCTGCGGGAATCGCTCCATCGGCTCGGAAGCATCCAACGTGAGTCACTGTCGCTGGCCGAGCTGCAAAAGATGCAATACGGTGTCCGATTGGAGTACACCGCGTTGGCAGAGAAGGCTGTTCATCTCGAACACCAAGTCGCCTCGCAGCTGGAACGTGGCGATCTGAACACCTTCGACTCCCTCAAGAAACAACTCGGTCGTCTCAGGAGCAATACGCAGGAACTGGAAGAGGAGGAACGCAAGCTCGAAAACGAGATCCAACGCTGGATAATGCGAGACGGAATGGCGCGTGTGCTCGGAAGCCATCGCCGATTAAAGCTCATGGAGGGGTTCTCAATCGTCTTGATCGTCTTCGTCCTGGCCCTGCTGTTCTATGACCTCTCAGACCCCCCGGATCGCCCGGACTGGGCGTCCGCAAACAAGATTTTCCTGATCGACACCGCCTGCTGTATGGTGTTCTTATTTGAATTCTTTCTGCGATTGAAGTGCGCCGAGTCAAAGCGGTATGTCTGGCGACACCACTGGGTCGACTTCGTCACTTCGATTCCAATTCCCGGCGAGGCCCAGCTCGCCCGTTTCGGGCGGGTATTTCGGCTGGCCCGTGTCGCCCGCGCACTTCGCCTACTAAGGCTATTGCGGTTGTTTCGAATTTTCTTCCTTCTCTGGCGAGGTCTCGACAAGCTGCAGGATGTCGTCGATGTTAAGCTGATGAAACGATCATTGCGATGGGGAGTCGCCGTGATGTTGTTCGGAGCCCTACTGATCTGGCAAATGGAAGGTCAGGGTCCGGACGGTGCCGAACCGGTCAGGTCATTGGGTCTTTCGTTGTGGTGGAGTTTTACAACCGTCGTGACGGGTGGCTTCGGTGATATACACAACCCGAACAGTACCACTGGAATGCTGTTGACCGCCACTCTCGTCATTACGGGGATGGTGCTCGTCGGGGTCTTCACTGCCACGCTGACTACCCTGTTGCTAGGGGAACAGACAGAGGAAATCGACCAGCTACAGCAGGAAACGCATAAGCGGCTCGACCAGATCGCCAGACGAGTCGACCAACTGGTGCCGTCAGAGGCCGATGGCACGCACAAACGGGAATCGTGAGGCCATCTGCCGGAACCAACGAACACATGTCGGGGCAACTCGCTATCACAAGGTGTATCGAGGCACCGCACACGAGGAACTGGAATTCTGAAAAGGCCTGGATCTAAAGGTGCACCTGTCGTTCTCAGTTCCGATGGGGTCATGACGAAGACTCCCATTGGAACTACTCGGAATTGTGGATTTTAAATTTCTCATCACCGTGGCCAATAACCTTCTGAGACACTGGCCTAAAATTTAACTACCACGCATTCCGCTTTACTCTGAAAGTGATGTGGCACGCGATAGGCGATCACCAGCATTTCGACATCCGCAATCTGCCGGAAGCGATGTGTGCGCATAGGACATACAGTTTTACGGTAAACACGAGCGCAACCTGTCAAGTTTACTTCTATTAATGAGTCAAAACCGTGTACACCCAGGAAGGAGGCTCCATAAGTCTCACTTCAGATTGCCGGACATGTCGCGCCAAATTAAAATCTTCATAGCAAGAGACGCCGCATCCCAAACTGCAAGACTCGACTGCCCACGCGACGGACAACACCTCGTTCACATAACCTACGGCGGCTGGCGGAGACTCTCATCACCGAAAAAAGAACAGGAAATGGTATTACGCCGGAGGCGTGCAACAAGTTGGCCCGGTATCCGTTGCTGACATGCACCGCCTCATCAAATCGAGGGATGTAGGTGGGCACACGCGCGTGTGGACGGAGGGCATGGCGGACTGGATACCAATCAGTCTGACCGATTTCAAACAGTTCCTTTCGACAAATACCCCACCTCCACTGCCTCGACCGCCGGCAGTGAAGCCTGTTGAGAGCACCGCCGATGATGTCGCCAAGCTCAATCAATGGTTCCAAATCTATTGGATCGGCATCGCTGCAGGACTCCCCCTGTTGGTCATCTGCATTGGTCTCGGAGGTCTCGTTGTATCGGTTGTTTTCCAGTGTTTCATCCTGCACAAGCTGTGGTCAATGATTCCCGCAGATGAGGCGCAAACGACACCGGGAAAAGCCGTTGGATTCCTTTTCATTCCTTTCTTCAATTTCTACTGGAACTTCATCGCTTTTCATGGCCTTGCGCAGGCACTTAACACCCAGACAGAACGGTATTCCATTCCGAACGGCAAGGTCGACGAGAACCTAAGCCTTATTTATTGCATTCTAATTTGCTGTTCGCTAATTCCCTACGTGAATTTCCTGACCGGTATCGGAGTACTCGTCATTGGAATCATTCTTTTGAAAGAAATGAAGGATGCCGGCATTGCCCTAATCCAACAACAAACGTCATAGATCACCGCACTGTCATGGGGTGACGGAAGATCGCGAGGGGCATCCGTTCACGTTCGTGAATGACATTCTATGTGATTAAAACAAATTGCCCAGTCAAACGTTTGTGGCGCAACGGCAGCAACATCGTCCTGATCCATCTGCCGAACGAACGACTCTCGCCGGAAGCCCTAACAAATCCTGCCCATAATTGCATACGGCACCAAGGATTGCCATTAGTTTTAAGTCCACAACAATGGGTCTTTGCAACGCCAAGGCCGGCAGGTTAAAATTTCTATTAGCAGCTATTTCCGTTGCCTGCAGGCGATATCCGCTATTGTTTGGCGGCACGTACTGAACATCTCACCGCAAGCGCATTACCGATGGTTACCTATTCATCCAAACAGCAGTTCCTTTGGGGAAACGTCGATCTCGTTTTCACCAGTTGACCGGGAGTACGTTTGAGATGGCAAGTCAGTGGTATTACCTACAAGATCAACAAAAGTTCGGACCAGTTTCCAGCAAAGAATTAAACGCTTTGGCGAAGTCTGGTAAACTCCAAGCCACTAACCTCGTCTGGAAGGATGGCCTGAAAAAATGGGTTTTAGCAAAAAAAGTTAAAGGACTATTTAACGACGAGCGAACTAGTGCAGCGACAAGCTCAACTCCGTCTCGTCCTGTCGACCTACCCGGTACAAACACGACCGATTTGTCCACCCAGGAAAATGGGATCGACAAGTTCGAGTCCAATCCTCCAGATCAACACCAATGGCATTACAGTCGCGATGGGGAATCCAAGGGCCCCGTCTCCTTTTCAAAGTTAGTGGAATTAGCGCAGCAGGCCGTTGTAACTAGAGATTCCCTGGTCTGGCACGAAGGTCTGGATGACTGGATTCCGGCCTCCGAAATCGAAGGCCTTTTGGTCGCGTTTCGGGAACCCACCAAGAGAGGCCCACCGCCATTACAAAAAGATCCGCCCCGTCTGCCGTCTCAACAGTCGTCAACACAGTTGCAGCGAGAACAAACTCACCTCCGATCCGTTGACGATACCATCTTAATTCACAGGATTTTTTCTCCAAATGATCCCTGGGAATTTTCCAAATCCAACATCGAAGCCCAATTAATTCACGCACAGGATGGAAATCCGTTTTATCTTTTCACGATTGATGGGATCGATATCATCTGCTTTGAGATAACATCCTGGAATGATTCCTCTTCAAGCAAACATTCACCGCGGCGACTTGTTGTTGGTACAACATTTGATGGAGTGGAGATAACGGACCCTACGATATTGCTCCAGGCCAACTATGCCACTGCGGGATTTCCTTCCTTTGGTATGGACGAGGATGGGGTGCCAACTTTGCGGATTTCCATCCCAATATCCCAGGATATTCCCCTGCCCATCATTCGCGGCCAATTACTCGTGGCGATTGGACTTCTCGCCGAAGAGGCAGGGACTTGGCTCGAAAACTCTAACAGTGATAATAGTGAGGAAGAGAACGATATGGCGTCGGCCGTCGGCTCACTTCTTGGCGGTATAGCCAGAGGTTTTCTTGAGTAACCACCACTCTTTCTAATGGCACGTCTCACAATTCCGGACATTCAGCAGAACCGCCACTTCTGTTGGTAACTTGCGAATTCCCGTTGTTTAAAATGACGCTCCTCTATGAGGTTTTTACCGCGGAGAAACGATAGGCCTTGGTAATACCGACTATGTTTTTCTCGTGCGATTTTGCGCAGATCGTCAGACAGTCTCGCTTCGAGTATTTCTTCACTGGCAAAAGACCAGTTATGCGACCAGGTTTGTCGGGAAACATCCTTGAAGGCCGGCGGGTTCACGCCGACACACTTCAGTCTGCACTTAGTGGCCTTGTTTCCATGGAAAACTCCGACACGATTTCGATGAAGTAACAATACCGTTTGAAATTATTGCTGACTGCATGGACTTACCATTCCGGGCCTGATCTAATATTCCCATCACCTTCGCCTATGGCTTCATACGACACATTTTGCAGCAATAGAAAACGGGAAGACCATTTTGTTGCTGCTACAAATAGGTATGATCTCCGTCTGCCAACGGAACGATGACCTCAACCGAAGACGGCATTGCCACCAGGGATTACGCCGTCAGAAAGCCCTGCCATGTCCATCCAACTCGCAGACATTGTCTTTGTCGTAGATGCAAGCGCAAGCATGGGACCGTGCTTTGACAAACTGCGCAGAAATCTGGAAACGCTCATGACGACGATGCGGCAAGCACGGTTTCGGCCCCGGCTTGGACTTCTAACTCACGCCGCCGGGTCAAGTGCCAGCGGTCCGGTATATGATCATCAGTTCATCGGTGGAGAAGGCCATGAAATGCTGGCCAAGCTGTATCAGCGCGGAAGCCAAAATGCCCATCCCGATGATTTCTTTACCGAAGATCCGAAGCGTTTTATTAAGGCATTGTCGACCGTCAAGCCCCAAGGCAATGAGGACATGCTGTTGGCTTTGGACATAGCGCTCGACTTTCCTTTCGGGCCGCCGGCAAAAAACCGGCGGGCTGTGGCGTTGTTTACGGATGAACCGGCCGAAGAGGGGATTGACGAAGGCAAGTCTCTTGAGAAAATTAACGCCCTGATTGAAAAGATCCAGACACGTCGCATTCAGCTTTTCCTGGTCACCCCCGAGTCCGGGGGTTATGAGGTATTGTCCGAGGCAGACAAATGCGAATGGGAGGAGGTGGACGGGGGTGATGGCTTGTCCGGTTTCGACTTCAAGCAACTTCTGTCGGACATGGGCAAGAGCATTAGTGTCGCGACACTCCAGTCCACGAGGGAAAAAGACTGGCAGCGGGCTCTTTTCGGTCAGGATCGGTGGTCCACCGAACGTTCGGCCGATGACGCCACCAGGCATGTGGTGCTCAGTACAGGTGAGTCCACGACGCTGAACACGTCTAGTGGCCCGATTACCAACATTGCGGTGAAATTGAAGTGGACAAAAGCGGTCGATCTGGATCTTCACGCTTTCTATCTAACCAAAGATGGAAATGAACACCATGTCTCTTATTCGAACCTCGATGCAGGTCATGGAATTCGGCTGGACCAGGATTCCGGAGTAGGTAACACGGCAGGTGCAAATGAAGAAAACCTGACCGTACAAAGCCTCAACAATATTGACCGTATCCTTTTTGCAACGAACATCTTTAAACTGCTTAAATTGTTTTTCGGAGGGAAAAAGAGCAACGATCGCTTCGCCAACTATGACGGCAGAATTCAGTTCACCACGAACCACGGCCAAGTGATTGAAGTCCCGCTGCAGGCTCAACAGCAAGGCAACTGGTGCGTACTCTCCCTCCTGGACAACTCAAAACAAAACATGCCCAGCGTCACGAGTATCAACAAAGTAGTCGACGTCGATCCAGACGTTCGCGAATATTGATTGCGTCGTTTTTGTGTAATTGCGGTTTTAACAAACATGAAACGGGATTGTTATGAGTACAAAAGGTGTAGCTGACGTGGTGTTTTGCCTGGATGCATCCGACTCGATGAAACCCTGCATCGATGGAGTCAAGACACACATTTCGAGTTTTCTGGAGGGCCTGAAATCCGACAGGCAAAGAAACTGGGACGTACGGTTCGATTTTTTGGCACATCAGACTGTGCTGGGAGAAGGAGGTGTCATCGGGCACGGCCATTATTCCCTTTACCACAATGGTGAATCTAGCGAAGAGGGGGATGTCCTAACCGCTTTGTATACTGGTCAGAAAGGTCAGCAGGGTCAGCGAGGCCGCTTCTTTACCACGGATATTAACGAATTCAAACGGGGCTTGGAGAAGGTCGAAGTGATCGGGGATGAAGGGCCGTTCGTTGCCCTGGACTCGTGCCTCGACTTCCCCTGGCGGAAGGCGGGTGAATGCCACCGGGTTGTCATTTTCATGACCGACGAGCCTTTTGAGACCAGCAGTGCACCCGAGGAAGAAAGGCAGTTTCTCGAGGAACTCCTGCAGAAAACCCAGGACCTGAAGGTCCTGCTTTTTATTGTCGCACCAGATTCTCCTGCCTACGAAGAACTGGCCGAAGTAGACAAAAGCGAGTACGAGGCGGTCGACGGCCGGTCTGCTGGTTTGGCGGATGTCGACTTTCGAAAACTACTCTCGGGCATCGGGAAATCCGTGTCAGTTTCGACTGCCAACCAACAAAAGCCGACTGCTGAAAAAAAGGTCAAAAGGGGCCTGTTCGGGCAGACAGAATGGGGAAACGTCGAGGGCGTCGATGCGACAGACCGGACGTAAGTATTCGCGAGGTTAGTAGGCATGTATAGTCGACGAGAGGTTCGATGATGACAAGTTCGGACGAGAACCAGAAAGCCTCTGCTGAAGTGAATCCAGATGGTGGTGGCGCACCGACCGACTCTGGCGCGCGCGGCTCTTCCGTCACCGCGGACAGTAACGATAAAGCGATCGGTGACCCGCTGACGAAGGAAGAATCGGAAGGCAAACCGGTGGCATCAGGAGGCGACCCACAGCAACAGAATGCCCCGACCAAGCAGGAATCTGAGCCCGAACCCGAACCTAAACCTGAACCTAAACCTGAACCTAAACCTAAACCTGAACCTAAACCTGAACCTAAACCTAAACCTAAACCTGAACCTGAACCTGAACCCGAACCGTATCCCGAACCGAAAGAAGTTCCCCACGATAACCTACGGGATATCTGGAAGGCGTCGGTCGACGAGGCTTTAAAGGCAATAGAAGAAAGGGAGCCTGGGTGGACTGCCGAGAAGGAGCGAGCCGACAAAGAGGAGAAGGAGCGGGCCGACAAAGAGGAGAAGGAGCGGGCCGACAAAGAGGAGAAGGAGCGGGCCGACAAAGAAGAGAAGGAGCGGGCCGACAAAGAAGAGAAGGAGCGAGCCAAGAAAGAAGAGAAGGAGCGAGCCAAGAAAGAAGAGAAGGAGCGAGCCAAGAAAGAAGAGAAGGAGCGAGCCAAGAAAGAAGAGAAGGAGCGAGCCAACCATGGGCCTGGGGCGATTCCCTGGATATTGACCCCGCTTACCAGTTTATTTGGTAGTGAGCCGAAGGTCGGAACTCCCGACGACAAATTACATGAATTGGTAGCCTTTTATCAAAAAGCGATTAAGTCTGACGACAAAATCGATGTGGAAGAAGAAAAGCAGTTGGAATCGCTAATCGAGAACTACAAGGATGCCCACAAGGCCTTTTTGGAGAAGAATCCGGTCCACGACAAGGAGCAACTCGACAAGGATCTCAAAAAAGTAGTCTGGACCGACGAGGGCACCCCTCCGCTGAACCGCGAACAAGCGGATGACCTACTCAAGCGAATTGACCTGCCCCCAATCGAGCCCGCGATCGACGGAGTGGAAACCGGGAGTGAACCGGAATTGGTGAATCTCGAACACCTATTTTACAAATGGTATAGGGCTAAGGCTCCGCAAGACGACAAGATATCCCTCTTCAAAGACTATAACAAACGTCGCTTGGATTATCTGCAGACGCACCCGGGCCACAAGGCGAAGCTCGACCAGATGGAAGATAAGGTGAAACGCCCGATCTACACACCCCCGCCTGTGAGCGAAACGGAAACCAAGAACACCGAAAGTGAAGCGGAGACTGAGGGTCTGGATCAAGTGACGCCAACCGCCGACGCGACTGAGTCCGCGTCTGAACCAGTCAAAGTGTCACCCCTCACCCTAGAGGCCGCTGGTGAATCAGTGGCTATCCATGTGAAAACAGTTGTGAGCAAGAGCATTGTCACACGGTTTGGTGAAGATGCCAAATTCTGGTCCGAGCCTCAGTTCACGCTTGAAAAGACGGATGCCGGTTGGTCAGTGTCCCATCACGCACGTGCCAAGCATGAGACCTTGCTCAACGGCAAGGCGGTCACCGGATCTCAGCCGGTCACCGATGGTGACCAACTGGCGGTGGGCAACGAAGCCAAGGAAATCGTCAGGCTACCACTTAAAGTGCGGATAGGAACACCATGAGTTCCCCAAACGACTATTTCAACAAACCAGAAGAAATTGTTGACGAACTCGAAAGTCTGCTTAAGGAGGAAGGTCCTCTGGGTCTGGCGTTTGATGATTGCCGCAAGGGAAATCAGCAGGTGATTCAGGTCGACGGCGACCACGTTCCCGATCCCGAGCGGAATGACATCTGGTTTTTCGGTGATATCCACGGCGACCTGTTGGGCATGATCGTGGCCATCAAATACGCTGAAGCTACAAGCAGCGAAGCGGGGAAGGTACCGTGGTTTATCTTCCTCGGCGATTTCACAGATCGGGGTCCTTACGACTACCTGGTTCTACTGAAATTTTATTCGCTGATATTGGACGAAGAAAAACGCAAACGGATTTGTGTCATCGCGGGCAACCACGATGAGTGCCTGGAGTATGGTGCTGATCTTGGGAGATTCTATGCCACCGTCGACCCGGCTGAGTTCACCGACTGGCTGAATGCCAAGGAAGACCCGTCCGGTTTACCGAGTGACTTGAGACAAAGACTCGGCCATGCGACGATCAAATTCTTCAAGCGGATACCGCGGGCGATTTTCCTGCCCGATGGCCTGCTCATCGCGCACGCCGGTGTGCCGCACACCGACCTTCACGACACGATCAAAACTTTTGACGATTTCGACAAGCCCCTGTGCCGGCAGGATTTCGCTTGGAGCCGGGCACATGAGCGGGCGCCCAAGAGGAGGCCGAACCGCGACAGCAAAGGCCATTCATTCGGCAGGAAGGATTTCGAAGTTTTTTGCAAGAAAGCCACGGAGGTGTTAAAGCAGCCGGTCGAACGGATGTTGCGTGGTCACGACCACTATATCGACGGGCACAGGTACTACACAAAGTACCAGCAGAAGCAGATACTGACCCTGAACACCCGTTGTATCCAGCCGGATATGATGGACGGACCGTATTCAGATTGCCTGTGTGTTGCCCGTTGGGAGAAAGGAAAACTGCCGCAGGTGCATAGACTCGAAGCATGCCGAGATGAATTGAAAAGGGTGAACCGTCCTTCCTCAGAATCAGAAGATCCAAATGAGACCGATCGTGCCGAGTGAACAGAGTCGGACTCTCGGCCCGATAAATGATAATCTCGCAATAATCTCTGCAACTTTCGAGGGCAGAGGATCGCTATGTTCCTAACCGAAATAACCATAGAAAGTCCGTTATGAGCGAAGAAGGTACTCCCAAGAAAAAGAAAGGTGTTGTCGACATTGTCTTCCTGATGGATGCCACAGGAAGCATGGAATCGTGCATCGATGCACTGAAGGACAACGTGACCACGTTTGTTGAATCAATGTGCGAGCGCAGCCAACAAAATCCCGTGAGGGATTGGCGTGCCAAGGTCGTTGGTTTTCGGGATTTCCTTGATGACGACGAGCCACTTGTGGACAATCCATTTGTAAAGGAGCTCTCAGCGATACGATCGCAGTTAAATGCTCTCGAAGCCATGGGAGGCGGGGATGAGCCGGAGTCACTGCTCGATGCGATCTATCACGTCGCCAACATGGGACAAGCCGACAAGAGTGCCCAGGAGCTTGATCCCGACAAATGGCGCTACCGCAGCCATGGTGCCCGGGTCGTCATTATCTTTACCGATGCCACCTACCATCCGACCACCAAGGACGGCGGTACTCTGGATGACATTGCTAACGCCTGCACCAGTAACCGCATCCTCCTGTTCATCTTTGCCCCGGAACTGGACTGTTACGATGCACTGAGCACTATCGATAAATCCGAGTACGAGGCAATTGAGGTCACAGGGGGTGAAGAACCTGCGGAGGCACTGGCCAGGTTCACCTCGCAGGGCGATGCCTTCAAGAGAGCCATGGAACAACTGGGCAAGAGCGTCAGTGCTTCTGCTGCTGTTCCCGAATTGTAGTCCAGGATAAGCCGTGAGTACCAAAGGGAACAGCCGATGTTGTTTTTTGCCTGGTGCATCTGCTTCCATGCAACCATGGTTCAAAAAGGTAAAGTCCACAATTCCAGCTCGGTTGAATGCATGACAAAGACGGTCAGCTGAATTAGAATTTATGGCTGGAGACTGTCACCCAGTGGGAAAATTGGGGCTGCATTTAAAACCTCTGCATGAGGCGACGTCAGTTGAAGCTGGTGATCAAGCATCTATTTGAGTAATTTGTTGTCGGTAATCGGAAAGTCCGTGTCCGTTCTAAAGATCTCACGACAATCCGGCGCACCGCCTTTTTCGCAGGAATTGCCCGACCCACGTTCTCGGAGAGCGTTGCAAATGACAGGGCTTCACTGAACGAAACGGAAGCGACTGATATGCCTAGAAAGTACAAGCACGACGAGGAAGTCAACCGGTACACGATCAAACGAGATGACTTTCATAATTCCGGGGCCATGGCCTTGTCGTATGCCGCCGAGGACTCGAGTGGCAGAAAAGTTTTCTTCAAACAATATAAGTCTCCGACGATACGAGTAAATTGGTATCGGGATTATGTGGCATACCAGAAGGAACTGAAGCGGAGAATTGATGGCAGTTCGGTTTTAAAGCAATTCTGTTACGAGATGCTCGATTTCTTTGAGTACAAAAAAAACTACCACCAGGTCTTTGAGTGGGTAGAATCGAGCGAAGATCTCGCCCAGATCCTGGAAAAAGTCAAGGCGGGCAGGGGACCGGATTTTGACCAACGAGTTATCCTGGCCAAACGGTTGATGGGCAGCATTGCGCAGCTGCATGCTGAGAACATTGTCCACGCCGACCTGAAACCGGAAAATCTTCAACTGAAAAAAGACCCGACCATTTCCGCCGGACACAAACTGGTGCTCATTGACATGGATTTCTCGGTTCTGAGTGACCGGAAGGCGCCTTGGCATGATGATCCAGAAACCGGTTATGTCGGGTCCCCCAACTTTTATTCGCCGGAACACCTCCGGGGCGAGGCTCCTGTGGCGGCTTCAGACGTCTTTACCTGTGCACTGATCCTCCATGAACTGCTCGGAGTCGGCCACCCGTATGACAGTGAAGACCCCGACGAATACAAAGACAAGGCCCTTCATTACCGGGCTCCGGAGCCGCGACTGGAGGGGCAGGTTAAAGACGATGCCACGACAGAGTTGGTAGCGGTTTACCTGCACCACTGTTTGAACCCGGACCCCTCTAAGCGACCAACGGCCAAGGCCCTGCGAGATGCCCTAAACGGGAAGGCTGAACCCCTTCCGCCTGTAGATCCCAAATTGTTATCAACCCGACCCGAACCTCCAGTGACACCGCAACCTCCAGTGACACCGCCGGAACCGAGACGAAAAAAAAGACCCAAACCACCACCAGCTCGGATGTCAACCCTAAGGCTTGCGGGATCAGATGGTCAGTCAATCGAGATAAAAATCAAAACGACTGTGGGCAAGAGCATTGTCAATCAGTTTGGTGAGGATGCCCAATTCTGGTCCGAGCCTCAGTTCTCTCTTGAAAAAGTGGGGGATGGTTGGATGGTGACCCATGACTCAAATGCCAAGAACGAAACCATGCTCAACGGCAAGGCGGTCACCGGTTCTCAGCCGGTGGCCGATGGTGACCAGTTGGCGGTTGGCAGGGAAGCCAAGGGCATCGTCAAGCTACCGTTGCAGGTGAAAATCAGCTAGGGAATTGGACCATGTGGGAATGTCCTGATTGCAGTTTCTCCGAAAATTCCGCTGAGACCATGGAGTGTGTCGGCTGCGGTTTCCTCCTGTTTCAGCCGTTAAAGCTGGTGTCCGAGGAAACCGGAAACGAAAAGACGCTCAAGTTAAAGTTGGATTTAGGACGGAGCCTGCTGAAGAGCTTTGTGGGTGACGGCGCCCGGTATGCGGCCGAGCCGCAGTTGCGTGTTTTCCCCAACCCAAATAAGGAATGGGTCCTTGAGAAAATCCCCGGGCTGAAGAACCCAACGTTTCTTAACGGCGCAGAGCCGTCCGAGGACCAGGTAGTGCTGAACGATGGCGACATTATTTCCATCGGCTCTCGAACAAGCGATGCGCAGATCATGAAATTAAAGGTATCTTTGTAAATTCTCCCAACAGACAATACAGCTAACAGCCGTACAAGATTTTCCCGTCCGCTGAGGGCGATCGGGCCAAGCACTCCCCGATGTCCTTGAAACGCATTCCTTCTCTGATACGATGTCTGAACCGAAAATTCACTTAAACTGTTCCAGTTGCGGCCGTGAGGCATGGGCGCCGCCACGGGGTGCCGGTCGCAACGCACCGTGCCCGAAATGCGGCACGTCCTGCGAGGTTCCTTTCCCGGGAAAAAATCAACTGCGGCTCCGCTGTGGCACTGACGGAACCGAATACGGTTTGGATCATGTTGGGCCGTGTGAGGTTTGTGACGAAGCAGACGACCTTCAACGTTTCTGTCTGAGACACGAAACCACCATCGGCGCGGAACCGTGTTTAGAGTGTGTGTGCGCTGCGGAACAAGACTTTCAGAAACGGAAACATCCTGAGAAACGAAAGACCCGGAAAAAGACAACCCGACGCAACAAGTAAGTCCCCCCCGCCCTACCTGCTGCCGAACGACCCGCGACTCCACATCACAGCAAACCGACTCCACCTCAGGTGCCTCAGGAACATGCACCCCAACCCGTCAGCAATGTGGCAGGTCAAGGATCTTTGCACTTCCAGCGACAGACGGGCGTATACGTCGGAGCGCTGACGAAGATAAAGGTATTTGTTGATGGACAATTGAAATCCACGTTGGCAGTGAACCAGAGTGAACAAGTTGCAGTCAGCGCTGGTCAGCATGAAATTCAAGTCAAGGGTGGTGGTGCTTTCTCCGGAGCCAAGACAACCGTTTCTGTCACGGCCAACTCTGCTCTTCATTTTTTAATCAAGTATTCGGCCATGGGTGGTCTCAAGCTCATACCACTGGAGTCCCCAGGTGATTCAAGCAAAGAAATCACGCCACGCCAAGGGCCCACGACTGGCGTTACTACCCCTGGCAGAGCATCTGCGCAATTGGTAATACATCGCAAGAAAGCGATAACCGGCTTTCTCCATGCCGTAAAAGTTGATGTCGATGGCGTACGAGTGGGTAGTATAAAGAACGGTGAAACCAATACGTTCGATGTGGCGGCGGGTCAGCATTACGTCGGAGTAAACGGCGGTGGTCTGTCTGGAAAGGCAAGTGTCAATCTCCGAGACGGTCAAACTGCGAATTTCACGATGCAATTCAGCTCCATGGGCGTGCTAGGTGGAGGCTTGAATTTCAAACTAAGTTCTTAGACGAAGTAGTTCAATAAAGTGGACCGGTACACCATTTCTCGTTAGCCATAGAAAAAGGCCGTTCTCGAATGGCTTAAAGGAAGTCGGGTTCCAAGACCAACTGCAACTCGCGCGATGCTTCCGAATCAGTCTCCCGAAACTCGGCCTCGAGATACTCGCTGTCGGGGACACATTCCAGTTCGTCCCGTGCGCTCGGTGTTCGTTCCGCTGCGTGTGGCGGTGCACGGGGATTGGCCAAGGTGCCCAGCGGACCTTCCCAGAGTCCGCAATGCCGCAGAACTCGCTCGATCACGTCCGCCTGGCGTCGCTCGATGAAGCTGATGATCTTCATCCGTCCACCACAGGACGGACACGCCAGTGGATCCACTTCGTACACACGCTTGATCAGCATCGCCCAAGTGGATACGGATCCGGCGCGCGGGCCACTGGCTGCCGACTCGGAGGCTTTGAGCGCCGAACGGTTGCCGGTTCGGGCTCGTCTGCTTTGCGGCGTTTGGCCCGAATGCCTCGCTGCCGGTGTGAGTACCAGCCGTAGTACCGCAGCAGGTGTTCACCTTTTTCGGGAATGTGCTGCGTTACTTCCGCCAGGAAGTCGAGCGCGCTGAAAACCTGGAAGTTGCGCCGCGGCCCGCCACGCAAATCCCCGCTGGCCGCGCCGGAAAAGCGGCGGCAATGGACGCGTTCACGGACGGTTCGAGGCCGATGAGTGAAAGGCCGGTTTTAGGTCTTCGATTTTCATCGCCTAGCAGTCCAAATCCCGGATAACATCAGGAGAGACTCTGAAATCCTGTAATGGGTGATTGACGTGTCCCTGCTTCGGCGTTGCGGGTTTTCCCCAACCCAAATAAGGAATGGGTCCTTGAGAAAATCCCCGGGCTGAAGAACCCAACGTTTCTTAACGGCGCAGAGCCATCCGAGGACCAGGTAGTGCTGAGCGATGGCGACATTATTTCCATCGGCTCTCGAACAAGCGATGCGCAGATCATGAAAATAAAGGTATATTTGTAAATTCTCCCAACAGACAATACAGCTAACAGCCGTACAAGATCTTCCCGTCCGCTGAGGGCGATCGGGCCAAGCACTCCCCGATGTCCTTGAAACGCATTCCTTCTCTGATACGATGTCTGAACCGAAAATTTACTTTGACTGTTCCAGTTGCGGCCGTGAGGTATGGGCGCCGCCACGGGGTGCCGGTCGCAACGCACCGTGCCCGAAATGCGGCACGTCTTGCGAGATTCCTTTCCCGGGAAAAAATCAACTGCGGCTCCGCTGTGGAACTGACGGAACCGAATACGGTTTGGATCATGTTGGGCCGTGTGAGGTTTGTGACGAAGCAGACGACTTTCAACGTTTCTGTCTGAGACACCAAACCACCATCGACGCGGAACCGTGTTTAGAGTGTGTGCGCGCTGCGGAACAAGACTTTCAGAAACGGAAACATCCTGAGAAACGAAAGGCCAGGAAAAAGACAACCCGACGCAACAAGCAAGTCCCCCCCGCCCTACCTGCTGCCGAACGACCCGCGACTCCACGCTTGCCGACAACACCCGTTACTCCCTCAGAGACGCCTCGTGAGGGGACCGTCGAGAACTACCTCGTCCAATCGATTCTGTGCTTGCTTTTCTGTGGTACCATCTTCGCAATTCCGGCCATTGTGTATGCCGCACAGGTGAATCCAAAACTTCGTTCTGGCGATTACGAGGGTGCTGTCCAAGCGTCCAAAGACGCGAAAAAGTGGTGCGTTATTTCCTTCTGTCTTGGCCTGGTGTGCTGCGGCGGGTCCGCGCTTTTCAATTTCCTAGCCGCAGTGGCTGAGAGTGCCGGATTGTAACGCGTCTACGTTCATGTCATTCACCCGCCGCATCTCATCATCGCGCACATTTCTCGTGTAACGGCAAGTTAATCCAGGCTAAAGATGACTGACAATGATCTACCCCACCCCTCAATTTATTTTGATGCCGTCCTTGAATTGTATCACTCCGGCTACTACATATAATGGGGTTAGTTCAGGGCACCGGATCACCAAGCGGAAAAACAGCACGTTCTACCTGAGACACACCGGAACGCACCGTTACAAAAGACCGCGAATCAGAGAGTGTTGATTAAAATTCCTGCCACCTGAGATTGGTTCAAGAAATACCAACTACCATGAACCGCTTCCATTTAATGACAATTCCCTGATGGAAACCGGTCAACATAATTCGTATCAGGAGAATGCGTAATGCGTTGGAAATTTGGGAGAAATTTCGGATTTAACTGGTCATGGAAAAGAGCTTTAGGGATAACTGCTTTTAGACAAAGAATAGCCCGCAGGACGGGTATTCCAACAACACGAAGTGGCTTGAACCAAAAAATTGGTAGGATAATTACCAAAACACTTCTGGGCAAGTTTAAATAACAAAAGAACAAATGAGCGTTCCTCTAGCGACTGTTCTCTAGAGCCGGTGTGGCCCTCGGCGGCAGGCTTTGCTTTTGGATGCCCTACATGGATTGGGTGTGAACGAAACCATTTAAAAGAAGCTGGGTGTCGCAGAGACACGTAACAATCCAAACGGCGCAGAAACAAGTAGACAGTAAAAAGCAAACGGTTTATTTCCATAAAAAACAAAAACTGGTAATCCCGAAAAACTCAGTTCCATGAAGTTGCGGGTTTGAGGAACGTTGGCCGGAAACTACGGCTCAGGTCGCACCACGTCGTGAAGCGAGAACGGAGTTTGAATTTCTGTCAGTCGAGATAGACCCAAGTGGGCAACCTCGCTTGACTTGGCTGGAGATTACATCATGTCCAAGACGCTACTCGAACAAGTTGCGCGGCATGCGCAAGAAGACGGAAGTGGAACCATCCGCCGAGCCAACGAGTGAGGAGAATGCTTCGGCCGCGGCACCAGCCCGCAGCAGCCAAGCGTGGGCGCTGTTGATCAAGCGGATCTATCAAGTGGACCCCTTGTGTTGTCCCGAGTGCGGCGGCGAAATGAAGGTGGTGGCCTTCAGCGAACCGCCTCAGGGTGATGTCATCGAAGAAATCTTGAAGCACTGTGGCTTATGGCAGGCGTCGTCTGCGCGGGCGCCACCTGACGTGGAGGATTTGGTCCTTGATCTGGATTTCGAATTCTCGGACAGCCCCATCGAATTCAGGGACCAAGCCGCCGAGTAGGAATTGACGTACGTCGACACCGACACACTCCTGGCCAGCTTCTAACCTGTCTGCCGGCAGGCGGGTCATCACCGACGCACGTGGGCAGGGGGACGTTGTGTGCGTACCGCGCGATTGCCCCGTATTTTGGCGCTCATCGACCTGGTAATTTGTGCTCACGTAGGCCTAACTTCACCCACCATCGCAAAAACATTCAAGGTGTGCAGGGTGCACAACTTGAATTAGCGATTCTATCTTGTAAACTCGGCTGGGAATCAAAAATCCTATCAGTTATCAGTATTATCTCGCCCAGAAGCTCCGCCCAGCGTTGGGCGTTCAATATGCAATTCCAGGACACTTTAAGGACTACTCATCATGACGATCTTTGTGACGTGTAAATGTGGAAAAACCTATCAACTGAGTAATGACAAGGCCGGCAAGCGAGCTAAGTGCCAGAAGTGCGGAGAATCTTTCCGGATTCCCTCTTCGGAAAGTGTTTCCGATGCCCCAGTTTCCAGCACAAGTGATAGTCCTGGAACTCAAGAGTCGCTGGATTCCTGGCACGATGTGCGGGCCTTCATCCTGGATGAGTTTTCAGGCCAAATCCAAGATGACGACAGCGAGTCAATAACACTCCTTAAATTCTGGGGCGATGAACGCAGCCAAATGGTTGTTGTCACGAGCATTAGGAGCGAGAGCGGAGTCCCTTGGATTCGCATTCAATCGCCTGTGGGAATCATGCCTGAACAGATGTTGCCACGGGTTTGCGAAACCTTGGCCGACAAGGTCTGTGGAGGTATAATCAAATTCGGCGATCGTTACTGGGTCCGTCACTCCATGCCGATCGGCGACACATCCCACGATGAACTGATTTTCCCGATAGATGTGGTTGCCATGGTCGCCGACACTCTGGAAGAGACATTTGTCGGTGGAGATTCCCAATAATGACCGAGGGGTTGAAACCAGCCCAACCGAAAGAAGAACTCAAGCTTCGTTTTTCTCGCCGCTATTTGATCAACCGAATTGTGTAAGGAAACTGATACCACTCACACGATAGGCGGCGACAGCAGCGATTATCGAGTAAACCAGAGAGGCTAGAATCACGACCGGAAGCAGCGAGTGGCCAATCGCGTACATGAAAATTGGGCCGCCGGGAATCAGCGTTGCAAATTGGGGCGAGCGCCGTGCTGAATGTCCGTTTCGAAATACGCGACGCTTTTGAAAAGGGAGTCCTCGGGGGGGAAAAGAACTTTTTCGAGGTGTACGCATATGGTACTGCGGTTAAGTGCATCGATGACACAAACTGGCCTCATGAGTAGGCCACTGCTCGTGGATGCCGTTTGGGAAGCTTCCAGGGCTAACTCAGACGCGGGTATCCGCTTGGGGCGGACGTCAATTGTTCATCAGCTACGATCCTCCTGACGATTGCCGGGTTGGGGGGGGGGACTGGTAGGCTAAAATCTCTCGCGACATTCCATCTTGAGTTCTGACACAAACATAGACAGGTCTGCTTGGTTTTACAGATGTCTAACTATTTCATTAAACGCGGTGAGAAGATACATGGCCCGTTTACCGTTGGCCAAATCAGTAGTGGTATGTAAGTCAAAGAAACTCACCGCTAATGATGAAGTCTCTGTATCTGAAAACGGCCCGTGGAATCCGTTGCAGGCTTTCTACAACACCATCCTGAACAATAAGGCAGAACAAGTGCAAACCGGTTCACAGGCGCCTCGTGAGAACCAGATGTGCATTGTCCAACACTTTCATTTAAGGAAAACTGTGTTTGGAAAATACACCGCTCAGTACAAATGTCCGTACTGTTAGGCGGGTCTTACCTCTGGCGAGCAGGAGCTTCGCGAGGGCGATCATTGTCCTGAGTGCCGTAGACCATTTCGCTTTTCTGTAGATGCAATCGCTCAGATCGAATCCGGCCGACAACAGATTCGGGAGCAAAAGTCAGAAGAAAGGCGACAACACCAGCTTGAACGGCAGCAGGAGCGAGAACGGCAGCAACAGCTTAAGGAGGGCTGAAGCGTTGCCTGTTTCGACTGCTGGAGTTTTTCTTGCCTGAGCAGCAAGTCGGCCAGTGGCTGGAGGCCTTGCTCACGCGCGATGGTGGCGCGGGTACGTCGTTTTGGCTTGTAAGGCAGGTAAATGGTTTCGAGTGTTCGTAGATCGCCACAGTTCTGAATTTGAGAACGCAGGGTGTCGGTTAATAATCCTTGCTCAATGATCGTTTTTAACACTGTCGTTCTGCGAGCGTTCAAGGTTTTGATACGTTCGATGGCATCTTCGATCGCCCGAAGTGCGATTTCGTCGAGCCCTTGAGTCGCTTCTTTGCGGTAGCGGGCAATAAACGGGATGGTATTGCCGGCATCTAGAAGTTCGACCGCGGCAAGTACCTGGCGCAGCGGCAGTTCTAGTTCTGCGGCAATATTTTTGGGAATGTCTGTAGATTCTGAATTGGATGTCGAACTGGATGGCATGGCTGCATTTTTACTTAGAATTAGCATAGGCGGTAGGCCCGTAATTCTGCATTTCGACTTTTTCGCGAGCGGAGTCTCAAGTGATGCGTTTTGCAATCCTATATGCCCTACTCGACTCGTCTGATTCATCCGTCCTGAAGACCTCTTGGCCGGACTGGCGGCCGGTACGCCAATTCCGTGGCGATGGACGACGACACGATTGTAACGGTTCACGACAACCGGGACGCCGGCAAGCGGAATCTGAACGTGTTCCGTTGGAAACTGCCTTCACGGAGCGAGGTCTCCCGGGGCGGGTTCTTTCAGCCAGAGTTCGTCGAGGCAAACCAGTGATCATGCAAAGTACGCAGCGACTGTCTGGAGAAACAGGTGAAACGAGAGCGAAGCGGGTCGTCCACCAGATCAAGATGTCACTGGCAAAGCGGGCCGGACTGATCGATTAGAACCCTTCTCAAATAGTTGGTTTGGTCGGTCAGAGAGTTTTGTCTTCGATTCCCAACAAACCGAGTCAACCATAAGGAACAAATGTTATGACGGATGCAAAATCCCAATGTTTGATCTGTGATGGCAGTTCGTTTAAGTGCGGGCATTTTTTGGCAAACTTCGGTATCACCGAGAGTGACGTAGGTGGTGGCGAGCTTTATGACCATTTGGGTGATATCGAGAATTTACTCATCGAAGCCATTTCTTTTGATGACAAAGTGATTAAGAATCACTCGTTTTCGATTCTAGTGGAGGAAATCCAATCGTATGCGTCGGAGAACGAGATGGACCTGACTACCCCCCAGCTTTTGTACCAGGCTGAGTGAGAGAATCGGGGTTAAGTAGTGCGGCTGTGTTCTGGAGGCGCAGGCGTAGCCAAAGCCGGAAGAACACAGCCGTCCGCA
>Ga0310120_10000984_pt1 | contig 21660 bp, 5 predicted proteins | sample CB27_AW_983_MG_FD_203506 | JGI IMG/M metagenome (GOLD analysis project Ga0310120, IMG submission 203506) | Marine microbial communities from Western Arctic Ocean, Canada - CB27_AW_983 | ecosystem: Environmental > Aquatic > Marine > Oceanic | place: Canada: Western Arctic Ocean | collected...
CTCGAGATCGAACAGCTGGCCCCACGGCTCGTCGAGAAAGTGGACCAGTTTCCAGCGGTCGTCACGGACCATCGTCACGAACTCGGTCCCCTGCAAAATGGCGTCCTTGCCGTGCTCGGCGTAGACGTGGGATCGAGGTGTCCAGTCGCGACCCTCGAGGGCCTCGGTCAGCGAGACCGCCTCGAGTGACGGGGCGGGCTCGAGGCCGGCCAGTTCCAGCATCGCCGGCCCGACATCCATGTGCTGGCACAACCCGCCGATTTCGACCCCGGCCGGGTAACGGCCCGGGGCCCAGGCGATCAGGGGCACCCGCAGGATCAGGTCGTACATCGTCCATTTCTGGCTGTGGCCATGATCGGTCAGGCAGTCGCCGTGATCGCTGGTGAAGAAGACCACGGCGTTTTCGAGATAGCCCCTGGCGTCGAGAGCCTGCAGGATCTCACCCACCTTCTCATCGATCATCGTCACGTTGGCCAGGTAGTGAGCCCGCTGGCGGTGACGCTGTTCGGGCGTGGGGTCCAGCAGGTGCATGATCGAGTCGTGATCGACCTCCGAGTTGTGCTGCCGCATCTCCTGGAACGGCTCGGGCTGCCCGGCCAGTTCCTCGGCGGTGACCTCCATCAACGGCAGGTCCTTTTCGAGGTAGGGGTCGAGAAACCGGCGGGTGGGGTCGTAGGGCGGATGGGGGCCGGGGAAACCGATCTGCAGGAACAGCGGCTGTTCGGCGACCGGTTTGGATTCGATCCACCACGTGGCCAAATCGCCGACGAACATGTCCGACTGCATGTCCTCGGGCAGTTCCCATTCGAAGGCGCCCAGGCACTCGGCGTAGTCGGCCCGCTGCCGGTACAGCTCGCGCTGCTGCTTGACCAGCCCGCGGGCGTGCAGGGCCTTGTCCCACTCGTCGTAGTAGTAGCGTTCTTCGAGGAACCGGTCCTTGTTCTCGACGACGAAGCGTTCGTGAAAGCCCAGCGGGGTGTGGTAGGGGTAGGAGTGCATCTTGCCGATGTTGATGCAGCGGTAGCCCGAATCGGCCAGGTCCTCGATCCAGCTCCGCTTCCAGCTGTCGGCGTTCTTGAGAATGCCGGTGGTGTGGGGGAAGTAGCCGGTGAACAGGCTGGCCCGTGCCGGCGCGCACGAGGGGGCGGTGATGTGGCAGTTGCTGAAGCTGACCCCCTCGCGGACCAGCCGGTCCAGGTGCGGGGTGTCCATGTAGTCATACCCCAGCGCGGCGATCGTGTCGTACCGCTGCTGGTCGGTGATGATGAAGATGATGTGCGGGCGCGAATCGGTCATCGTCGGGCTCCGGAACGGGCCCGCTCATTCTGTCAGGTGACCCGCCGGCTGTCATTCCGCCTCAATAGCGGAACCCCAGCCCCAGTCCCAGCGCGTGCCCGCTCTCGGAAATCGGCGATTCGCCCGAAACCTCCAGGAACCACCTCTGGTCGAGCCAGAAGTTGAACCGCCCGCCGACCCGGGTCCCTTCACCGAAGGTTTGGTTGTCGAAATACTTGATGTAGGGCGCGACGGCAATCGAGGCGGTCGGCCGCCACTCGACACCACCGCCGGCGATCCAGCCGACTTCTTCGTCATCGACAAAGATCGGGCCCGCCGAGTCCCAGTAACTGATGTCGACCGACAGGTACTGGAGGCCGACGAACATGAACGGGTCGACTTCCTCGTCGGGCCTCGAGTGTCCTATCGCCCCGACGCCGATGTACCAGCCCTCGAAGATCATTTCGTAGGGACCATGGAACGGGTCGACCGATTCACCCGCCGCCTCGCGGTTCCCGAAGTACGCCTGCAAGTCGACTGTTTCCGAGACCGGCACGTTGAAGTCGACACCGATTGCGGTGATGAAATCGTCGAGTTCATCGAGCACGGCGTTCCCGGTCACGAGACGCGACGTCGTGACGCGGGCGAAGCGGGTTCCCAGCAGCGCGGACGAGACGGCACCGGCCGAGCGCTGATCGTGCGAGACCGGCAGGCGACAACCGGCACCCGCCAGGACCATCGACCCCAGGCAGATGGCCAGCGTGGTTCGACGATACCTCGGCCGCACGATCCCGGTCTCCAGGCCCTCAACGGCACGGGGTTGTAGTCCACTCGCCCGGGAACGCCCTAGGCCAATCCCCGCACCGGGATCACCAGCTCACCGTCTGCCCGGCCCCCAGTGTCGCCGCGTTGGCCAGCGTGACCCGGGCGGCCAGGGCGTCCTCGACGGCCAGGCCGACCGACTTGAACAGCGTGATCTCCTCGTCACCGGTGCGGCCCTCGCGGCTGCCGCCGACCAGTTCGCCCATCTCGGCCACCACGTGATCGCGGTCGATCTCGCCGGCGGCCAACGGCTGAAGCAGATCGCCGGCCTCCTCCCACGCCGACTCGTAATCGTCGACCACCACCCGCGACCTGGCAACCGTCGCCGCGGGCACTTCGACCACCTCGGGCTGGTACGACCCGACCGCGTTGATATGGGTGCCGGGACCGATGTCGGCATCATCGAAAACCGGCGTCCGGGACGTGGTCGTGCAGCAGACGATGTCGGCTCCCTCGACCGCCTCCGACGCACTCGCCACGGCCCGAATGTCCTCCGGCAGGCCGTCCCGGCCCGCCAGTTCCGCCACCAGCGCCTCGACCGATGCCGACGTCCGGGCAAACACCCGGACCGATTCGATCGGACGCACGCAACAGACCGCCTCGATATGCGTCCGTGCCTGGACCCCTGCCCCCAGGATACCCAGCGCGCGACTGTCGGGGCGGGCCATCAGGTCGGTCGCCGCGGCACTGACCGCGGCGGTGCGGATGCCCGTCAGCGTGGCTCCCTCGAGCACCGCCAGCGGGCGGGCGGTCTCGGGCTCGAGCACCAGCACGACGGCCTGGATTCGGGCCACGCCGCGGGACGGGTTGTTGTCGAAGACCGACACGACCTTGACGGCCAGCGCATCCGGCTGGTCACCACCGTCCACGAAGGCGGGCATCACCAGCGTGGTGCCCGAATGTGGCGTGACGGGCAACTGTGCCCGCAGCAGTACGACGGCCCGGCCCGCGGCCAGCAGGCCGAACGCCTGCTTCATGGCGGAAATGCATTCGCTCATCGGCAGGCAGCGTCGGACGTCGTCGGCATTGAGGATCAGCATGGCGACAGGCTACCGTGGATGTTCTCCGCTACGCAAAGACAACAACCACGCCAGGCCCGCCGACACCTCATGCCACGCATCACACGCATCCAGGCGTTCCAGGTCGACCTGCCGCTGCACGAGGGCAGCTACAAGTGGTCGGGGGGCAAGTCGGTCGAGGTTTTCGACAGCACGATCGTGCGGGTCGAGACCGACGAGGGGGTGACCGGCCACGGCGAGGTCTGTCCGCTGGGTCCGTTCTACCTTCCGGCCTACGCCGGGGGCGTCCGATCGGGACTGGCCGAACTCGGTCCGCACCTGGTCGGTGCCGAGGCCACGCACCTGGACGTGCTGCACCAGAAGATGGAACGCGCACTCAAGGGGCATCCCTACGTCAAGACGGGCATCGACATCGCCTGCTGGGACATCCTGGGCCAGGTCTGCGGACGACCCGTCTGCGACCTGCTCGGCGGCCGCTACGGCGACGACTTCGTGCTCTACCGGGCCATCTCGCAGGATGATCCCGACACGATGGCCTCGCGGGTGGCCGGGTACCGGGCCGAGGGTTACCGGCGTTTCCAGTTGAAGGTGGGGGGCGATCCGGATGTCGACATCGAGCGGATCCGGGCGGTCGCCGCGGAAATGGAACCTGGCGAACGGCTGATCGCCGATGCGAACACCGGCTGGGTACAGCACGAGGCGGCCCGGGTGGTCCGCGCGGTCGAGGACGTGGACGTCTACATCGAACAGCCGTGCCTGAGTTACGAGGAATGCCTGGCGATCCGCCGCCGGACTTCTCACCCGTTCGTGCTCGACGAATCGATCGACGGCCTGGACGTGCTGCTGCGGGGCCACGCCGACGGAGCGATGGACGTGGTCAACATCAAGATCAGCAAGTTCGGCGGCCTGACCCCGGCCCGCCAGGCCCGCGACCTGTGCGTGCGGCTGGGGATCGGGATGACGATCGAAGACAGCTGGGGCGGGGACATCACGACCGCCGCCATCGCCCACCTGGCCCACAGCACGCCGACCGAACTGCTGTTCACCGCCACCGACTTCAACAGCTACGTCACGGTGAGTACCGCCGAGGGAGCTCCACAACGGGCCGGGGGCCGCCTGGCCGCCTCGACCGAACCGGGCCTGGGCGTGGTGCCGCGTGCGGACGTTCTGGGAGAACCGGTGCTGACGGTTGGCTGACGCCAAGCCACCGAAAACTCGATGGGTTTTCCTTTGGGATCACCTGCACCCATCTGTGAGAATGGGAACCACCGAACGGATCCTTATCTGTCGCTGACCAACCGATGCCCAATTCCTCGAACATCCACTGCCCCGAGTGCGACTCGCTGGTTGCAGTTCCCGACGACGAGATGACGGTCGAGGTGACGTGTGCGAATTGCCAGACCGAATTCAAACCGCTGAAAGTGACCACACAGACGATCGGGCACACGGATGTTGAGGAAAACGTGTTGGCCACCTCTCCGATGTACGAAAACCCGGCGTTGCTTTGCCCGCATTGCCATGCGGAAGTTGACCGCCCCACTGATGTCACTGAAACCGCGGTGACGTGTGGGTCATGCGACGGTCGGTTTGACCTGATCACGATGACCGAAGAGACGATCATCCACGACGATGTCGCTCCGCCTTTCAACGTCGCGTTGGCCACGACTCCGATGGACAGTGACTCGGCTGTCCGCTGTCCTCACTGTCACACGGTAGTGGAGACAAACTCGGAAGAGACCCTGACCGAAGTGATGTGCGCCAGTTGCCATGAGCGATTTGACGTCATTTCGGCAATCGAGGCCACCATTGCAGACGACGGAAAAACGCTCACCAGGATCGCACATTTCGAGTTGATCCAGTTGGTCGGCCAGGGCAGTTTCGGCAGCGTCTGGAAAGCCCGCGACACGAATCTCGATCGGCTTGTCGCCATCAAGCGACCCCACCGCGGTGCCCTGGAGGAGGGCAGTGTCGAGTCGTTCTTTCGCGAGGCCCGGGCCGCGGCACAGATCAAGCACCCCAACATCGTGGCCATTTTCGAGGTCGGTCGGGATGACCAGACCGTCTACATCGTCAGCGACTTCATCGACGGTGAACCGTTGAACCAATGGATGGAGGATCGGCGCCTCACCGCCCGCGAGGCAGCCGGTCTGTGTCGCGTCCTGGCGGCCGCCATGCAGATCGCCCACGAAGCCGGCGTGGTCCATCGCGATCTCAAGCCCGGCAACATCATGATGGACCGGGGTGGTTCGCCCCACATCATGGACTTTGGCCTGGCCAAGCGCGAAGCGGCTGACGTCACAGTCACCATCGAGGGTCGCATCATCGGCACACCCGCCTACATGTCGCCCGAGCAGGCCAAGGGCCAGGGCTTCCGGGCCGACGCCCGCAGCGACCTCTTCTCTCTGGGCATCATCCTCTATGAACTCCTCACCGGAATCCGGCCGTTCCAGGGAGAGTCGCAGATCCTGCTGATGCAGATCTGTACTGATGAGCCTCGTGACCCGACGCGTCTCAACGACCACATTTCCCGCGACCTGGCGACGATCTGCCTGAAGCTCCTCGAAAAGGAACCCGCCGCCAGGTACCAGTCGGCCGAAGAACTCGTCGCGGAACTCGACCGGTTCCTGGGCGGCCACCCCATCCTGGCTCGACCCATCGGTCTCACCGGCCGGACCTGGCGATGGTGCAAGCGCAAGCCGGCCGTCGCCAGCTTGATCCTGGGCATCTCCATCTCGCTGATCGCCGGGACCATCGTCTCATCGCTGTTCGCCGTTTCCGAACGCCAGCAGCGCAAGATCGCACAAAGCAACCAGCAGCGGGCACAACAGCGGTTCGAACAGGCCGTCGAGGTCGTTGACCGGCTGGTCCAGGTCTGTGAACACCTGGCCTTTTATCCCGGCGTCCAGGACGACCGTGCCGAACTGCTGAAACTGGCCGGTGATTATTACCAGCAACTCTCCGACGACGAGAGCGGTGGCCGCAATCTCCAGGTCAACTCCGCACGGACGCTCCTGAAGCTGGCTGGGGTCTTCGAGCAACTCGGCGACTCGAAGAAATCACTGGAGGTGTTCCGCAATTCGGAATCTCGCCTCCTGGTCCTGCAACAGGTCGGAAGAAACCAGGGCGATCTGTCCGACGTCCTGGCCGATTGCCGGATCCGGATCGCGGGAGTACTCGCACGTTCCGACGACACCGACCAGGCCCGCATTCTCCTCGAGTCCGTTCTCGAGTCGTTTGGAGACCGGCCAGGCGAAGCGATTGACAGCGAACTGGCGGCGCGAGCCTCCTACGGCCTGGCGGAAATCGCGATCGGACAAGGGGCACTCAACCAGGCAGCCGACAGGCTGGACACAGCAGCAATCCACTACCGCCGGCTGGCCGAACAGCCCGATGTCTCGGTCAACCTCGTATTCGGACTTGCGACCTCGCTGAGTCGACACGGGGAGGTGCTCTCGGATCTCGAGAAATTCGACCAGGCGGTCCTTCGGCTCAAAGAGGCCGAGTCGCTGCTGCGGGACCGCGTGGTCACATCGGACGATGTCGATCCCCGACACGCCAAGCAGTTGGCCGTCACCCGCAGCCAACTGGCCGGCGTTCTCCAGCAACTCGATCGCGAAGCCGAATCGATCCGGGCGATGGAGGCCACCATCGTCTCGCTCGAAGCTCTCGTCCGGCTCGTGCCCGACATGGTGGAATTCCACGAGGATCACGCCAGGGCGTTGGTCAACATGGGCCACCTGAGACACCAACTCGAGAACGCAACGACAGCCGAGGCGTATATCGAGCAGGGTCGTGAAATTCTTGTCCGCCTCCACGATTCCGTCGATTCGGACAAGTACATCAAGGACATTGCCACGGCACAGTTGATGCTCGGACTCGTCAAGCTGGATCTCGAATCAGACAACCTGGCATTGGTCAGCGACCTGTTGGACGGCGCGGTCAACCTGTTCGAACAACTCGGCCCCGACGCTCCGGCAGCCCAACAACGAACCCTGGCAACCAACCTGTCCGAGGCCTTCCTGGCCCAATCGGTCCTGCAGGAACGTCTCGGACACGTTGCCGAGGCGGTTTCGCTGGCAGACCAGGCCCGCGAATTTCTCGACCACCTCGTGGAAAACGAGCGCGGCACCACTCAACTCGACGCGCTGGCCCGTTGCCATATCCACCGGGCACGCCTGCAGGAACTCAACAAGGCGTCCGCAGAGGCCCGGGCAAGCATCGAACTGGCTTTGAAGTTGCGCAAGGAACTGGCCGAACGCGGCCGGTACCGTCGGGCGTTTGCGTTGCTGCTGGCAAAATCCGAATCGACACGAACCCGGGCAATTGAAGTTGCCCGACAGCTTACGGTCGATCAACCCGCCAGCTTCCGCGTCTGGCTCACGCTCGCCACGGTGCAGATCAAGTCGGAGCTCTGGTCCCAGGCCCACGAGACGCTGCAGGAAGCCGAGAAGCGGACGGCCGGGATTCCCTCGGCACGACTGCACCTGCTGAAAACCATCTCGCTGCGGCAGCTGGGGAAAACGGACCAGGCCGCCTCGTCACTGGCTACCGGCCGCGAATTGCTCCTGAAACACGCTCCCGCCCGGGCCGACCTGCTGGAACTTGCCGCCCAGGCCGGCAAGCTGGTGTCCGAGGGTCGCTGAGAATCGCCGGGAGAGCCGGTCGAGTGATTGAAGATGGGCAGGTGGGGCAAGATTTGCGGGCCCGGACTCGACCAGGCCCCTTCAGCCGCATCCGGCGTGGAATTCGCGACTCACAATCTCGGCTCCTTTCGGCCGATCCAACAGGTGTGCCGGTCTACGCATCGCTTGCGTGAACCGGTTCTCCTCGCAGTCTCGCCAAGGATGGCTCGACCTTGCGGCTCCACTGCCACGTCTCGTTCGCCTGCCTTGTTGCAGGCCTGTTCGCCTGCGCCCCGTCCGACGCGGCTGCCGCCTGGCTGCTGGTCGACGCGGCGACCGATGCGGACCAGTCGCAGACCGAGGGACGTGCCTGGGTGGGCGACTCCGGAGCGGATCCGGAGTTCCTCGATACCAATGAACCGATCCTCCGTCCGCTGGAGATCGACAACCTGGTTCCCCCGGGCCCGCCCGCGATCGACCCGGCCGGACTGCTCATCCTGCAGCCGCCCCCCCTGAAGCTCCGCCCGGTCCGTCCCTTCCAGGCGGCCAACGTCAGCAAGACGGGACTGTTCGGCCGGGGCCAGATCAAGCAGAGCCTCTTCAGCCGCCAACGGCGGCGACTCTCGGCACGTGTCGGTGCGGACGTCGTCCTGGGCAGATCGGCCCGTTCCCGCGCAGCGACCGACGCGGGCAGCCTGTTGCAGAAATCGCCGGCGGTCCTGGGGCTGGGCATCCAGAAACGGACGCCGATCATCACCGACATCCGGATCCGGGGTGGCCGGGTCGGCCGGCTGGCGGCCAACGGCTCGTACTGGGTGCCGGCGCGGATCGACCTGGACACGATGTTGAGCAAGATCGATGCCCGGCTGATCGAGAGCACCGTCGTCATCCGCGGTCCCTACAGCGCACAGCACGGGCCGGGATTCAACGTGGTGGACATCGACCTGCTGGGCAGCCCCCGTTTCGAAGACGGCTGGCAGACCCACGCCTCCAGCGGGCTCGACTACAAGACCAACGGCGAGCAGTGGTACGCCCGGCAGACCATGTGGGGTGGCGACGAGGACTGGGGTTTCCGGGTCGATTACGGGCATCGCACCGGAAACGACTACCGGTCGGGTGACGGGACGTCGGTCCCCTCCAGCTACAAGTCGCGACACCTCGATGTCGCCATCGGAGCAGATCTCGACCCCGACACCACTCTCGAATTTCATTACCTGCGGCTCGACCAGACCGACGTCGAGTTCCCCGGGCAGGCCTTCGATATCGACTACCTGGTCACCGACGCCTACGAACTGCAGTTCGTGCGGGTTGACCAGGACGAGTACGACCGGCTGGAGATCGAGGGGTGGTACAACCGCACGCGGTTCGAGGGCAACGCCCAGTCCACCGCAAAACGGGAGCAGTTCCCGTTGCTGGACTTCCTGAACTTCCACGGGGTCACCGATGTCGATTCGACCTCCACCGGATTCCGCACGGCGGTGACCTGGGACAACCAGGCAGAGAACGAGCAGGTCACCGCCGGCGTCGACATGCGGCATATCCGCCAGGAACTCAACGAGATCACCAGTGGCCGGATCGGCTTCAACATCTTCACCAACGCCAACTCGCCGATCCCACGGTCGCAGTCGACCAACCCCGGCCTGTTCGTCGAGTACGAAGCGGGAGCCGATGAAGAAGTCAGCCTGACCGCCGGGGCTCGTCTCGACTGGTCGCACGCCGATGTCACCGACGACCCGGCCAAGCTGGCCGCCCTGGGAACATCCAATCCCCAGTCCAGCCTGGCTGACATCCTGGGCACCGACGATTTCAAACGGCACGACCAGCTGCTGTCGGCCTTCGCCACGCTCCGCTGGGAACTCGACGACGGCTGGTCGATGTCGGTGGCCGGTGGCCACGCGCAGCGTCAGCCGACGTTGACCGAGTTGTACACGGCGCAGACCTTCCTGTTCCTGCTGCAGAACGGACAGAACACGGCCACCGGCGACCCCGAGCTCGATCCCGAACGGCTCTGGCAGGTCGACGTCGGCCTCGAACTCGACCGCGGGTCCGTCCGTGCCGGGATCAACGGATTCCACGCCTGGGTCCAGGACTACGTCACCTTCGAGAACCTCAACGTCTTCAACGGCCCGCCAAACGGACAGGTCGAACAGGTCAGCCTACAGTTCGTCAACACCGAATTGGCCACGCTGGCCGGTGCCGAAGCGCACCTGGAAATCGACCTGACCGACCGGCTGACCCCGTTTGCCACGTTCTCGTACATCGAGGGCCGCGACCACGATCGCAACGGCTCGTTCGCCACGCAGCGTGCCCAGCCGGGACAGCCCAAGCAGAAGGTCGACGGCCTGTCACGGGGGTTCTTCAGCGGGGTCGAAGGCGGCGACAAGGAACCCCTGCCGGCCATCGTTCCGCTGGAAAGCCGAGTCGGCGTGCGATTTCATCCGGCCGGCGAACAGCCCCCGTGGGGCCTGGAACTCTCGGCCCGCATCATCGACAACCAGGACCGGGTCGCCGACAGCCTGCTGGAAAGCACCAGCCCGGGTTTCACCACCTGGAACCTGCGTGGCTTCTGGCACGCCACCGAACGGCTGCAGCTGGTGGCCGGTGTCGAGAACTTCACGGACAAGAACTTCCGCGAACACCTCGACTTCCGCTCTCCCAGCGGGATCCGTGTCTTCCAGCCGGGCGTGAACTTCTACTTCGGTTCCGAGCTGAACTACTAGACGATCCGGCCAATCGTAACGGTTGCCCCGCGTGCCTCTCCACAGCGGGAACGGCGTTGCCCACCCGGGCAATACGCCCGGTGTCGGCTTCCGGAACCCCCCGGACCAACCGGTTGCCGAGTTACCGGCACTTTCGGCATACTGGCGTGCGCTACTCTCTCACTTTCATCGGACATTTGTCCGCCTTTTTTCTCCGTTTTGGGCACCTGCCGCGGTGCCCGCAGGTGTTCACCGATGCGCTTCTCTGACTGGCTGACTCCTCTCAGGCGACCCACCCGACGATCCACCCGACGCAGCCAACTGCCGGCCAGGCACCAGCGTGCCGCCGCAGTGCTCGAGACGCTCGAAGACCGGGTCATGCTCAGCGGCGTCACCGGTGTCGACTACCACCAGGTCGACGCCGACTGGTTCGCCTCACTGGGCCACAAGAGCCCACCCAACACCTCCGCAGGGCCCTCGGGGGCCTACGGTCACGGGCAGGGCAACTCCGCGGGCGACTTCACCGCTGCCACCAACCGCTGGATCGTGCGGTTGACCAGCGACGCGGTCGCCACGGCCCCCGGCGTGCACAACGTCCAGTGCGTGCTCGACACCGGTGCCTATCCGCTGGAGGTGGTCCGCGGGCTGGGACTGCCCGGCCAGGTGCTGGTCGATTCCGGCGACGCCGGCCCCGACCAGGTCCGCGAACTGCTCTCCGGCCATCCGCTGGTCTCGTCCTTCGAGGCCGACCTGGGCGTGGCGGGGCAGGAGATCCCGCCCAACGACCCGCTCTTCGCCGACCAAATCGGCCTGAACAACACCGGCCAGTCCAACGGCACGGCCGGGGCCGACATCGACGCTCTCCTGGCCTGGGAGACCACGACCGGCAGTTCCGACGTCGTCGTGGCCATCGTCGACTCGGGTGTCGACTACCTGCACCCCGACCTGCAGAACAACATCTGGATCAACACCGGCGAGGTGGCCGGCAACGATGAAGACGACGACGGGAACGGCTTCGTCGACGACATCCACGGTTACGACTTCCACTCCGAAGACGCCGACCCGATGGACGAGCACCGCCACGGCACGCACGTGGCCGGAGTGGTGGCCGCCGCCGGAGACAACGACCTGGGCGTCAGCGGCGTCACCTGGTCGTCGAAGATCATGCCGTTGAGGTTCCTGGACGCCGACAACGCCGGGCTGACCTCCAACGCGGTCCGCGCGATCAACTACGCGACGAACATGCGGACCAATCACGGCGTCAACGTCCGCGTGATCAACAACAGCTGGGGCTCGGAAGGCGAACGATCCAACAGCATCGCGCTTCACGACGCCATCGAAGCGGCCGGAAACAGCGGGATCCTGGTCGTCGCCGCTGCCGGCAACGGCAACGCGCTGGGCTTCGGGTTCGATCTCGAGACGCTGCCCTTCTACCCGGCCAGTTACGACCTCGACAATCTCATCGGTGTCGCCGCCAGCGGCCAGTTCGACGAACTGGCCCGTTTCAGCAACTACAGTTCCGATGACATCGATCTCGCCGCGCCCGGCGTGGGTATCCTCAGCACCTTCCCTCGTGACCAGGGGGAATACAGCCTGCTCAGCGGCACCAGTTTCGCCACGCCCCAGGTCAGCGGCACCGCGGCGCTGATCTGGTCCGAACTGCCCGACGCCACGGTGGCCGAGGTCCGCGACGCGCTGCTGGAGGGGGTGGATTCCATTGCCGCGCTCGACGGCAAGGTCGCCACCGGCGGACGGCTCAACGCGGCCGGTTCACTGGCCGTCGACACCTACGCCATCCGCGCCGAACTGACCGCCGCGGCCGATGTCACCAGCGAAGGAGGCACGACCCACGACCTGACGATCGACTACACCGACAACGTGGCGATCGAGGTCTCATCAATCGACGACAGCGACATCATCGTCCGCCGTCAGGACGGGACCGGGTCGACCGTGGCCGCCACCAACCTCAGTGTCACGCCCGAGGGAAACGGTGCCGAGCGGACCGCCGTTTACCGGATCGTGCCGCCCGGCGGCAGCTGGGACTCGGCCGAGAACGGTGACTGGGACGTCGTGCTGGCCGGTGACCAGCTTCTCGACACCTCCGACAACGCGTCCCTGGAACAGGTGGTGGGCAGCTTCAACGTCGACATCCCGCTGGCCGGTCCGTTCAACGTCACCAGCTTCAGCGACACCGTCGACGCCAACCCCGGCGACGGCCTGGCCGAGGACGCCGGCGGCAACATCACGCTGCGGTCGGCCGTCATCGAATCCAACGCCCTCTCGGGCCTCGACACGATCCAGCTCGAGACCGGCACCTACACCCTCTCGCTGGCCGGAGCCGGCGAGGACGCCGCCGCCACCGGCGACCTGGACATCACCGAGAGCCTGGACATCATCGGCCGGGGCGTCGATGCCACCATCGTCGATGCCGACGATCTCGATCGCCTGCTGGACATCGACACCGACATCGACATCGTGGTCCGGCTGACCGACCTGACACTGCTCGGCGGAGCGGTGACCGGCAATGGTGGAGGCATCCTCAGCGGCGGCACGCTGGAACTGACCCGTGTGAAGATCAGCTCGTCGACGGCCACAGGCTCCGGCGGGGCGATCCACAACTCCAACGGCCCGCTGACGATCACCGACAGCCACCTGGCCGACAACCAGGCCGACGGAGGTGGCGGCGGCCTGTTCAACTCGCAGCAGACGGTCACCATCACCGGCAGCACCCTCTCGGGCAACGCGGCCGGGACCGTCGGCGGCGCCCTGCAGAACGCCCTTGGCATCATCCAGCTGACCGATGCCACTCTCTCGGGCAACCAGGCCGCCACTTCCGGTGGAGCGATCTACAACTCGTCCGGATCGCTGGGGCTCACCAACCTCACGATCACCAACAACACCGCTGCCGACGACGGCGGCGGTGTGGCTCTCGACTCCGGCCAGGCCCAGATCGCCAATACGATCATCGCCGGCAACACCTCGACCAACGGCGATCCCGACGTCGATGTCAGCGGCGTCTTCGACTCCCTCGGCTTCAACCTGGTCGGCGACCCGGGCACCGCCACGGGCTTCCGGGTCGACAGGGACGACCAGTTCGGATCGGCAGCCAGTCCCCTGGACCCCGGGCTCGGCCCGCTCGGGGACAACGGTGGTTCCACTCCCACCCACTACCCGCTGATCGACAGCCCGGTGATCGATTCCGGCACCAATGCCCGGGCGGATGCCTTCGATCAGCGGGGTATCGAACGTCCCGAAGACGGTGACGACAGCGGGACCGAAACCACCGACGTCGGTTCCGTCGAGTTCGTGCTCTTTGCTGAGATCCACGGCACCAAGTTCAACGACCGCAACAGCAACGGCACCCAGGACGCCGGAGAAGAACCGCTGGCCAACTGGCCCATCTTCCTCGACACCGACGACGACGGTGTCCTTGATGACGACGAGACCAGTACCACCACCGACGTCGACGGAAACTATTCGTTCGTCGACCTCTCGCCGGGAGAATACATCGTTCGCAAGGTCACCGAGGACGGCTGGGAACAGATCTCACCCGAACCCCGAATCACCGACTATGTCGTCGATCCGGCCGTCAGTATCGCGGACGTCTCGGAACTCGAAACCGACAGCGGCACCACCGACCTGGTCTTCGAGGTCACCCTGACACACACCCTGCGCCAGGAAATCACCGTCGATTACGCCACCGCCGACGGGACTGCCGAAGGCAACGGAAACGGAAACGACTACCAGGCCACCTCCGGCACGCTGACCTTCGCTGCCGGTGTCACCTCGCAGACGATCACCGTCGCGGTCACCGGCGACTTCGCCAAGGAAGGACACGAGACCTTCGTGGTCAACCTCTCGAATGCCGTCGGGGCAACGCTTGTCGACACCCAGGCCACCGGCACCATTTACGACAACGATGCCGCCTTTGTCGTTGACAGCACCGCGGATGCCGTTGACGCCAATCCCGGCGACGGGGTGGCCGAAGATGACCAGGGCCGCACCACGCTGCGGGCGGCCATCATGGAAGCCAACGCACACACCGGTGACGACACGATCTTCGTCCCCACGGGCACCTACACGCTGACCATCGGCGGCACCGGCGAAGATGCCGCCGCCAGCGGTGACCTCGACATCACCGACAGTTCCGGCAAGCTGCAGATCACCGGCGCCGGGGCCGACCTGGTGACGATCGATGCCGGTGATCTCGATCGGGTCATCGACATCCACACCCAGGCCAACGCCGAAATCACGTTCCTGGCACTGGTCAACGGATTGACCACGGGCACCGATAACGGGGGAGGGCTGCGTGCCACCGGTGCCCAGGTCACGCTCAACGGCATCCACTTGACCGACAACGAGTCCGCCGCCGACGGGGGTGGACTCTCTGTCACCGGCACATCGGTCGTCACGATCACCGAAAGTCGCCTCACCGACAACAACGCCACAGGAACCGACGCCAACGGCGGGGGACTGCACATCACTGGCAGTGATCCGGTCGTGACGCTTCACCACACGCTCGTCTCCAACAACACGACAACCGGAGCCGGGGGCGGCATTTACAGCGAAGGCGACCTGACGCTCGATACCTCCGTGGTCAGCAACAACACGGCGGCAACCGGTGGAGGAATCGATGCGCAGAACCGGCTCGCACTGGTCGCCACCACCGTGTCGGGAAACATGGCCACCGCCGCTTCCACCGGTCACGGCGGAGGTCTGAATGTCAGCGGCAGCAACGTCGGGGACAGGCTGACGATTGATGGCAGCACGATCTCCGGAAACCAGGCGGCCGCGACCGGCGGCGGGGCCCGCATCGCCATCCGTGATGCGGCAATCGAGCGGAGTACCTTCTCCGGCAACTCGGCCACAGGAAACGGCGGCGGGCTCGCGGCCGACGGGACCTCCACTGAGGTCACGCTGGTCAGCAACACGTTCACCAACAACACGACGCCCCAGGCCGGCGGTGGACTCTTCAACGACAACGCCTCGGTCTGGGTCCGAAACTCCATCGTCGCAGGCAATTCTGCCGACGGGCAACACCCCGATGTCTCGGGCCTCTTCTCGTCCCGCAGTAACAACCTGGTCGGTGAACGTGGCACCGGCAGTTTCAACGACGGACTGAACTCCGACCAGGTCGGCAGCAGCGACACACCGATCGACGCCGCACTCGAACCACTCGCAGACAACGGCGGACCAACCCTCACGCACCGGCCCGGCGAGGATAGTCCCGCCCTGGACAAGGGACACCCGTCGCAGTTCGGATCGACAGATCAGCGTGAAGCTGCGCGGACCGGCAACGCTGAAGGAACCGTCTCCTTCAATTACGACGCCCCGTTAGATCATGCGATCAGCACATCGCAAGATTCCCCCTACAGCGTCTATGCAGTGGACGTGGACCAAGACGGAGACCTCGATGTCGTTTCAGCATCAAAAGATGACGACACCATTGCCTGGTACGAGAACAGCGACCGCGGCGGGACCTTCACGCGACACACGATTTCGACCGAGGCGGATAATGCCGAAAGCGTCTATGCGGTAGACGTGGACGGAGATGGAGATATTGACGTCCTCTCCGCCTCAGGAAGCGACAACAAGATCGCGTGGTACGAGAATGACGGCAGCCAGAACTTCTCTGCGCACACAATTTCCACAGACGCGATTTCTGCGAAGAGCGTTTTCGCGATCGATGTGGACAGCGACGGAGATATCGATGTCCTCTCCGCTTCATACTCCCATGGCAAGATTGAATGGTACGAGAATGACGGCAACGAGAACTTCACGCCAACCACGATTGGAACCTCATCTGGTGCCAGTAGCGTGTTTGCATTGGATGTCGATAGCGACGGAGACATCGATGTCCTTTCAGCAGCACTTCTGGCTGATGAGATCGCCTGGTACGAAAACGACGGCAGCGAGAGCTTCACGAAACACTCTATTTCCACAGCAGCTAATTTCGCCACCAGTGTCTATGCGGTCGACGTCGACGCAGACGGAGACATCGACGTCCTCTCCTCGTCCAGCATTGACGACACAATCGCTTGGTACGAGAACGACGGCAGTGAGGTTTTTGCCATCCACGAGATCACCACAACGGCCGAATCGGCCACGGATGTCTTTGCGATAGACGGCGACGGGGACGGAGACATCGACATCCTGTCCGCATCGAGTGATGAGATCACGTGGTATCAGAATGACGGCAGCGAGAGTTTTTCTATCCATTCGGTTACATCGGCCACGGGTGGTTACACCAGCGTGTTCGCAGCAGACATGAATGGAGACGGAGAGCTCGATGTCGTCTCCTCATCCGGCTCTTTCGACGAAATTGCCTGGCACGAGAACGACGGCAGCGGACCGCACGCACGTTCTGTGATCACGGCAACGGCCAAGGGTCCACAGAGCATCGACGTAAGAGACATCGATGGAGACGGCGATCTCGACGTTGTCGCCGCGAACATGAATTCAACCGACGAAATTTCCTGGTACCAGAACGACGGTAGTGGGTCCTTCACCCCTCACGGCATCACCACAGCAGTCGACAATGCTTACAGCGTCTATGCTGTCGACGTGGACAGCGACGGAGATGTCGATGTCGTCTCAGCCTCGCATAACGACAACCAGATTGCCTGGTTCGAGAATGACGGCAGTGAGACGTTCGCACACCACACAATCACGTTGAACGCCGATGGTGCTTGGGCCGTTTTTGCGGTGGACCTGGATGGAGATGGAGACGTCGATGTCCTCTCCGCCTCGTACGAAGACGACAAGATCGCCTGGTACGAGAACCTCGGCAGCGAAGTCTTCGCGGAACAAGTCATCACCACAACCGTGACTCGGGCCACTGACGTCTATGCGGTGGACCTGGATCACGACGGAGATATCGATGTCCTTCCCGGAAGTCAACTTCAAACGCAACCGGTCTGGTACGAGAACGACGGCAGCGAGAACTTCTCTGAACAGCTGATTTCCACGTCAATCCTCCAAAAGCGAGGTGTCTACGCGATCGACCTGGACGGAGACGAAGATATCGATGTCCTCCATGCGGCCGACAACACAGTTCTCTGGTGGGAGAACGACGGCAGCGAGAGTTTCGGCAACAACACGAAACGCATCATTACCCAGGACTTGGACAATGCCTACCGCGTCCACGCAACGGACGTGGACGGCGACGGGGATATCGATGTCTTGTCGGCGTCAAGATCAGACGACACTATCGCTTGGTACGAGAACGATGGTGGCCAGAACTTTACCACTCACAAGATCGACACAGCGGCCGATGGTGCCACAGACGTCCATACAGGGGACGTGGATGGAGACGGGGACATCGATGTCCTGTCTTCGGCATGGGACGACAACCAAATCACCTGGTACGAGAACCGTCCCACTCCCGACATCGGTTCAGTTGAGCAGGAATTCGTACACCCTCCCGAAGGAGGGCACATCCTGACACTGGTACCCGGAGAGGTTTTCTCGGGTGCCGACATCGCCAACCGCGCGCTGCCGGGAAGGATTTCCGGAGGCAAGTTCCACGATCTCAACTCCGACGGTGTTCACGACGACGGCGAACCGGGACTGCCGGGGTGGACCATCTACTTCGACCAGGACGGCGATGCCGTCTACGATCCGGGTGAACCGGCCCGGGTCACCGACTCGGTAGGCTATTACGAGTTCATCGACCTGCCCCCCCTGGTCGATTACCGTGTCCGCGAGGTTCCGCAGGACGGATGGCTGCAGACTCTCCCGACGTCAAACAGCTATCTGCTGGCAATGGGAGCAGGTCAGAGTTTCACGGACGTCAATTTCGGCAACGTGTTAATCCCCGGCGAGATCCACGGCACCAAGTACCGCGACGACGACGGTGACGGCGTGCGTGACGCCGACGAACCGGGCCTGGCAGACTGGACGATCTACCTGGACACCAACCAGAACGGCGTCCTCAGCGAGGGCGAACCGACGACGACGACCGATGTCGACGGTTCCTATTCGTTCACCGACCTCGATCCACTGACCACCTATCACGTCGGCGAGGACCAGCAACTGGGCTTCCTGCAGACGGCCCCGGTGGCCACCACCGGCGATCCCGACGTGGGCGTGGACCCGTTCGCCGCCGATTCGCGGCTGCAGACGGCCCAGGACATCACCCGCGTGGCCGACGGCAGCTACTTCGTCACCGGCCTGGACGGCATCGGCAGCGGCTTCAACGCCCAGGCGCTGTTCCAGGTCTCTGCGGACGGCTCGACCGTCAACATCCAGACACCGGCCAACCAGCCCCGCGGCATCACCGCCGACTCCGACTACCTCTATTACATCGACACGGCACTGTCGGGATCGGGAACGGCCATCTACCGCCGTCCCCTGGAAGGGGGAGCCCGCCAACAGATCGTCGACGGACCCGCCGCCAGCCCGGCGATCGCCTCGGCCCGCGACATCCAGTACACCACCGTCGACGACAACCCGACACTGCTGGTCAGCGACGACGCGGCCGGACGGATCTTCACCGTGACCCTGGGCGGTGCCAACCCGGTCATCGAACAACTGGGTCCCGACCGTTACACCGATTCGGCCGACCGGCGGCATGCGTCCTACATCACCCTGGTCGGCGACACGCTCTACGTGGCCGATACCGGGCTGGCCGGGTTCGCAGACACCCCGGTGAAGGTGCTGTCGATCGCCCTGGACGACACCGACTTCACCGAGCTGTTCAGCGGTTCGACCGACGACTATTCGCTGCGGGGGCTCGCCGTGGGGGACGGGAAGGTGTTCCTGTCCGACGCGGACGAGATCCTGGAGATGCCGCTGGCCGGGGGCACACCGACCCAGCTGGTCCACGACCTGCGATTCGGCGACCTGCAGGAGATCGTCCACCACGACGGCAGCCTCTACGTGCTGGACAACACCGACGCCACCGAGGCGGTTCTGTGGCAGGTCACTCTCGACAGCGAGGTCACCGTCACCGCCGACGACACCTGGGCGATCTACCTGGCCGGCGCCGCGGTGATCACCGGCCGCGACTTCGGCAACCACGCCACCGACGGTTCCGGGGGTGTGGGACAGACGGCAAAGATCGCGGGCAACTGGTTCCACGACATCGACGCCGACGGCATCCGGGACACGGGGGAACCGGGCCTGCCGAACCGGACCGTGTACCTGGACCTCAACAACAACGGCCTGCGGGAATCCAGCGAACCCTCGACCGTCACCCTCACCGACGACACCAACACCGAAGACATCAACGAGGACGGTCTCTACCAGTTCACCTCGCTGGCCGCCGGCGACTACACCGTGGCCGACCTGGAGGACCTGGTCGACTGGACCCAGAGCGCCCCGCTGGAGATGAGTTACACGGCGGATTCGCTGGCGGCCTCCGACGGCCCCTCGGGCGTGGCCACCATCGACGCCAACGACGACGGGCTGATCGACCTGGTGGCGACCAACCGCGACAGCAACACCGTCTCGATCTTCACGGCCACCGCCGGTGGCGGCTACCTCGCACCCACCGAGTACGAGGTGGGCGTGGGCCCGGCAACGGTGGTCACCGCCGACCTGGACGCCGACGGCAACGACGACCTGGTCGTGGCCAACCTCTACACCGGCAACATCTCGGTGCTGCGGGGTAACGGCAGCGGCGGGTTCCACGAGGCGGTCAACAGCTCGGTCGGCTCCGGTCCCTTCGACCTGCTGGTCGCCGACCTGGATGGCGACGGCGACCTGGACGTCGCCACGGCCAACGAGTTCAGCGACAACGTCTCGGTGCTGCTCAACAACGGCGACGGCACGCTGGGAGCCGCGACCCACATCGCCATGGGCAACTCGGCCGAATCGGTCGCCGCCGGCGACTGGGACCTCGACGGCGACATCGACCTGGCCGTCGCGGTCTTCGAGAGCAACGAGGTGGTGATCTTGGCCAACGACGGTTCGGCCGTCTACAGCGAGAGTGCCCGTCACACCGTCGGCAGCGGCCCCTTCTCGCTGGACACCGCCGACTTCGACAACGACGGCGATGCCGACCTGGTGTCAGCCAACCTGGCCTCCAACGACGTCTCGGTGCTGCTCAACGGCGGCACGTCGGGCTTCCAGGCCCAGACCCCCATCGCCACCGGTTACGGCCCGATGGCCGTCGTCGCCACCGACCTGGACGGCGATGGGAACGTGGACATCGCCGTGGCCAACGCCACGTCGAGCAATGTCTCGATCCTGCTCAACAGTGGATCGGGCCAGTTCGCCGCGGCAAGCAACCATGGCGTGGGCGACTTCCCCGCACTGCTGGCGTTCTCGCTGTCGGTGACCGACCTCAACGGCGACGGCACCAACGACATCGTGCTGGCCAACGGCCGCAACGACAGCCTGGCGGTGCTTCGCAACGAGGAGGTCCCCGGCGCGCACCGGATGGTACTGGCCGACGGCCAGCAGGTCGAAGGAGCCGACTTCGGCATCTTCCAGGACTACGCCTCGCACTTCGACACCGACGACGGCATCCTGATGATCGGGGCCAACCAGCCGCGGAACATCGTCGTCGACGTCGTCGACGGCAACGTGCGGATCCTGATCAACGGAACACTCGACGACACGCTGGGCACCGTGGCTGCCTCCGACGTGAAGGAACTCCGCGTCAGCGGCAGTGACGAGGCCGAACTGATCGACCTCAGCGGGGTGACGGCAGCCGACTTCGACCACGCCGAGGGACTGACCACGCGGATCGAGGCCGGTGACGGCAACGACACGATCATCGGCAGCAGCCTGCCGGATACGATCATGGCCGGCAACGGCGACGATGACCTGGACGGCGGCGGAGGAGGCGACAGCCTGGATGGCGGCGATGGCGCCGACAGCCTGGACGGGGGAGACGGCAACGACACGCTGGCCGGTTCCGACGGAGACGACGTCCTGGACGGCGGCGGTGGAGCCGACAGCCTGGACGGGGGAGCCGGCAGTGACACGCTGGACGGGGGCGATGGAGCCGACAACCTGGACGGCGCTGCCGGAGACGATTCACTGACCGGTGCGGCCGGCAACGACACGATCGACGGCGGGGACGGCGACGACGTCCTGGACGGCGGCGGAGACGCCGACAGCCTGGACGGTGGAGAGGGCGCCGACAGCCTCGACGGCGCTGCGGGAGACGATTCACTGAGCGGAGGTGCCGGCAACGACACGCTGGCCGACGGCTCGGGCGACGACACCCTCGAGGGCGGCAGCGACGACGACACGTACACGCTGACACCCGGC
>Ga0310120_10000985_pt1 | contig 21648 bp, 15 predicted proteins | sample CB27_AW_983_MG_FD_203506 | JGI IMG/M metagenome (GOLD analysis project Ga0310120, IMG submission 203506) | Marine microbial communities from Western Arctic Ocean, Canada - CB27_AW_983 | ecosystem: Environmental > Aquatic > Marine > Oceanic | place: Canada: Western Arctic Ocean | collected...
GAATGTAACGAAAGTTCGATTTCGTCTTGCTCCAATCGGTAAACTGATCGTGGAGCAGCAAGTCGCGTCGACTTCGCACGCCCAGGAAAAAGTAGATCTTGCGTCGTTCATTCGTCTGGTGTTCGAACCAGTAGTTCAGGAGACCGACGAAGGGCGAGGCCCCGATGCCGCCAGCCACCGTGATGATTGGCCGATCCGATTCGTTTTCGGAGTAGAGTTTTCCGGCTGGTTGGCTCAGCTGCACTGCGTCCCCAACGTCAAGGTGCTTGTGGATATAGGTCGAAACCACACCCGGAGGAACCTCTTTTTCCGGAGGCGCCGAATAGTGTTTGATGATCAGCTCGAAGTAAGAGGATTCACTGGGACTGGAGGCGAAGGAGTAAGGACGAGCGACGTCGTCGTGGTTCGTCCCGTGGCTTTCGTTAAACTCGGCCAAGTAGTCCGCCGGCGCGCGTAGACGAATATATTGACCGACCGTGAATGCGAAACCGTCGCTGATCGGTTGGAATCGGATCCGCTTGATGTTGTGCGTCAGGTCTTCGAGTTGAGTCACCTTGGCACGGTGCGGAAATCGGCGGTTGGAAATCTTGGCTTGTCCGTCGACGCTCTCCGCGGCAAATGCCCGCGAAACCAGCTGTTTACCAGCGAGACCGGCCGCTAGCGCCCCTGTGAGAAAGTTTCGGCGAAACATCAAAACCTTTCCTGTCGCTCGATTCCTCGATGACCACCCATTCGGTATCGGGGAGGTAGCGAAAAGCCACCGCACCCGACCGCCCCCACGCGGAGTCTATAATTCATGGCAACGTCAATTCATGGCAACGTCAATTCATGGCACCGCGGCTGCCACGGTGGTTCCGGCCAAACAGGTTCTTTGGCTGAACGTGGTTCGCACTTGACGACTTAGACTTTGGCGGCAAAGACAGCAGCCAATGTGGTGTCAGTGTCCTCCGTGGTGATTGGCCAGTCAAGAGCCTGAAGTTGAAAGCATCCGCTTTTTTTCGACTCACCGAAGCAGTATGCTGAATCCGAGATGCGACTTCACGCGGTTCACGGCGCATGCGGTCGAAGAGCTGGAAAGCGTTAGGAAGATCAATATGGCGATCGATCCAATCGTCGATCCGATTTCGTCCGAGTCGGGGACAAATCCTCGCGCTAACCAATGGATCGAATGGCCCGCGGTCACCAGCTATCGAAATCAACATGCTGCCCCGCCGCGATCCCGGTATCTCGCTTTTCGAGCGAAACCTATTATCAAGAGAAGCAGCGCTGTGGCGACAACCGACCGCGAAATCATACAGCCACAAGCCACCTGCAGCCCTAAGCCAACGAAGAGCCCACCATGAAGATTTCCTTTCTCCAGGTTCTCATGATTTGTCTGTGGGTGATAACTCGGTCGTATGAACCTTTGCTCGCCAAAGATTCCGAGCCGAGCCGACCGAACATTCTGTTTATAATCGTCGACGACCAATCCCCGTTTGACCTGAGGATCTACAACCCAGTGTCGAAACTGGATACACCGAACATCGATCGATTGGCGGCTGAGGGCATGACGATTGATGGCGCGTACCACATGGGGTCCTTCAGTGGAGCCGTTTGCACGCCATCCCGCCACATGGTGATGTCCGGCCGCACTCTGTGGCATCTGCCCATCGGACCAGGAGAAAGTACCTGTCCTCCTGACATGGAGCGGTACTCGATGGCAGCCCTGTTTAACCAAGCGGGTTACGATACCATGAGAACCTGCAAACAGGGGAACAGCTACCAAGGCGCGAACAGCCAGTTCACGGTGGTTAGAGATGCCACCAAGCGCGGCGGAACGGAAGAATCCGGCAGCGCGTGGCACGGGAATCAGGTACTGGAATATTTGGATCAGCGCGAGGTGGACGGCACCAGCCATCCATTTCTAATCTATTTTGGATTCTCACATCCGCACGACACCCGCGATGGAACTCCTGAGCTGCTAAAGAAGTATGGGGCGGTCAATCACACTGATCAAAACCGCCCTCCCTCCGTTGATCCGCTGCAGCCAGCGTTGCCAGTGAACTATCTCGCCAAACATCCGTTTCATCATGGTCATCCGAACCTGCGGGATGAGGTCGCCGTCAGTGGCGTGTGGGAAAAGCGAGATCCTGGGACGATTCGGAATGAACTTGGTCGAGAGTTCGCCTGCGACGAAAACATCGATATCCAAATCGGGAAGGTTCTGAAGAAACTGGATCAAATGGGAGAGCTTGACAGCACCTACATCCTTTACACGGCGGACCACGGAATGGCGATCGGACGACACGGGCTTCAGGGCAAACAAAACCTCTACCAACACACCTGGCGAGTGCCTTACATTGTCAAAGGACCAGGCATCCGGCCGGGAGTACGAGCCACCGGCAACATCTACCTTCTCGACTCATTGGCAACGATCTGTGATCTGGCTGGAATCCGTTTGCCGCCGACCGTTGAGGGCCAGAGTTTTAGACCGATCCTCGAAGGAAAGCGGAGTACCGTCCGTGAGGTCCTCCATGGTGCTTACAGCGGTGGCACGAAACCCGGGATGCGGTGCGTCAAAAAGGGCGATTGGAAGTTGATCAAATATGACGTGATGGACGGCGACGTGCGTGAGACTCAGCTGTTCAATCTCGCCGTCAATCCGCATGAATTCCTTGCCGAGCACGGCCAAACCGACCCAAGACTCACCGACCTTGCCGAAGATCCAGGCCATGCCGACAAGCTGGATGAGATGGAGGCCTTGTTGCTGGCCGAAATGCGTCGACTGGACGATCCCTATCGGCTGTGGAACCAACCGGACGATGGACGCACAATACCTGTGATTGAGCGATGAGCGGTTTGATCGAAAACCTGTTGTGTCGTAGGTGCAGGCCCCGCGGGTGCCGCACCACGGAACCGCGGTACGAATGGACGTGCTTCGGTTTCGAGTTCCGAGGAAAGTTGGTGACGGCGTGTCAACTGGTGCTCACGTGGGGAAGGGACATCTTCTAATCGTGCTGGAACGCCGCGAATAGCGGCAGGTCGAATCTGTATTTCTCAGCGGTACATTCCGAGAGATTAAGGCCCACGGAATTGATTGGTAGCTTAGATTCAGATGTTTTCGTGGATGGATGGCACGGTTCATTTCGAACGGTTTGTTTGCCGTCGAGGTTCCGCGGCCCAATCGCAAGTCAAGCGGATCAACGTAATTCGCGACGCAAGCGATCAAGAATCCCTGTTGACAATCGGTCCTTCGCCGACGAACCGTGGTTCAACGCCATGTGCTGGCTGTCTAGCGTCCCGTCCGGCTTCTTGAAAACGACCTCCACAAAACGCCCGCCCGCATCATCGATATGCGGATCGCCGATAGCCAGTGCCCAATGGCTGTCAGTCGAGTCCGCCGCTGCGTAAGCGATCCGCTCTATCCGTTTTGAGCTTGAATCGATTGCGTCCCAATCGGCCAACGGGATGCGCAGCAACTGGCGCAATTGCTCCTCAGTTGTGGCGACGTACGCTCCTGCCAGCACCGATGAGGCGCTTTTGGCTGAGCTGACGCCAGCCGCCACATGTCCGCTACTGCCGGCCTCGGCCATGGCGATCGTCTGTTTGCGCGACGCGAGCAAGCTCATGACGTGTTCCTCCAATGACGTGTCGTCGGCGGCGTAAACGTAGTCTCCCAGACGGCTGAGTAGAGTCTGTTTTAATTCCTCAAGTTGACCATGATCCCGCGGTGTGTCGGACGGCCGTGAAAAGCTATAGTCCACCCGGCTGCCACTGAATTGAGTTGTCACGGTCACCTCGGGTGGCAACGGCACATGGTCCTTGAGCGTCGCGGCGATGCGGGATTGTCCGATGCCCACAAAGCGCAACTTCAATAAACAGCCTGGCAGCCGGGTGCCAAACTTACGAGTCAGATAGGGCACTAGATCTTCAACCACCATGCGTTGTAGTTCGCGCGGAGGGCCCGGCAGCGCCACGATGACGGACGAACCGAACTCAAATACGAGCCCCGCGGCCGTGCCGCTGCCGTTGTTCAAGTATCTCCCTTCGGTCGGCACCCGAATCTGACGACGGAGATTCTCGCGGAGCGGCTCACCGGGTCGGGCGAAGCGGCGCTCAAGCTGCTGCAAGAGCTCCGGACTCTCCCGCAAAGCCACGCCGGTGAAATCGGCAAGGACGTCGCGAGTCACGTCGTTTGCGGTCGGCCCGAGGCCTCCCGTCACAATGGTCAGAGAGGCTTTGTCCATGGCGTAGCGGAGCGCGCCTTGAATATCCGCCGGCTCGTCATCCACGCTGATCGAGCCGACACATCGCAGTCCCAATGGACGCAACGTTCGCGCCACGAAGTGCGTGTGGCTGTCCGCATAGGCACCCGATAACAACTCGCTGCCCGTGACGACGATCATATAGTCGACCGCCGGAGATGCAGCCCCCACATCCCAGGCGGTCGCTGGGCCCATCAACAAGATGGGAACCAAGAATGGTAGCCCACAAGTCGGATGGAATCGTGGGCTGCGGGGAGGTCGATGTGCGGAAGATAAATGGGTCATCGGGATCACCTAAAGGCAAAGGAAACGTCGACAAGGCCCTGGCTCGCATGTCTCTCGAGTGAAAATGCAGCGGTGAGCATACCAAATTGACCTGGGAAACTCCTGAGAGCCCGATCAGATCTCCAATGGCGAACCAATGTGCCTGGTTGGCTGTCCTCTTTTCGCGGCGTTGCAACTTTCCAATGGCCTGGTGGGTGATATCCCGGTGGGCCATTTTGCTGCTGACAGCTGGTCGCGGAGCGGTTCCCCAGATCACTGAACCGACCCGACCGTGCTTTGAATTGGCCATCGAGGGTGGGTTGAAGCGAGTTTTCCGGGGATAAAGCCGCCTCGACGTCTATATTTCGAACCGCCCGATAGTTCGAGCAAATTGATGCCCGAGCCCGTATTGCATCGATCGATAAATTCGTTATATTGATTGGTTTTCGTGGACAAAAATATCTACGCTAGCGTAGCTCAATTGGCAGAGCAGCTGATTTGTAATCAGCAGGTTGTGGGTTCAAGTCCCTCCGCTAGCTTGCCGATTTTCATCCCTGGTAGAATTTGGCCGGGGAAGTAGAGCGGTAGAAACACAACAGCGAGAGAAGATATAAAGGCTAAAAAGATTTCTTGAATGTTTCGGTTCGAGGCCGAAGAGCAGCGGAATCAGAAAGATCGAGTGGAATTGGGCCGAGTCGAGGGACAGCCCCATGGTTGAGGACAGCCCCATGGTTGAGGACAGCCCCATGGTTGATTGGGGCGACATGTTGAACGGTCAACTGATTAGCAATGACAGATGCGAGAATGGGCCCCGAATGGAAGGGGGGGTTTCCCGAGCGGTCAAAGGGGTCAGACTGTAAATCTGATGGCACAGCCTTCGCAGGTTCGAATCCTGCACCCCCCACTGGTATTACCAGCTACGCGCGACGAGACGACATGTCTGCCAATTGCGGTAGAGGATTGGACGGTTGCAACAGGGACTCCTAGTAGTCGAATTCGGCATTGAAGAATTGAGCATTGAAGAATTGAGCATTGAAGAATTGAGCAGGCAGGCGATTCGTACGGGAAGGCAGCGGGGATCGTTGCGGCGGGGGTCGTTTTAGTCGAATGTTTTGCGGGTGTAGCTCAATGGTAGAGCCATAGCCTTCCAAGCTGAAGACGAGGGTTCGATTCCCTTCACCCGCTTTTGAAAGTGACCGCAACAAGCGTAGATGAGACAGGATTGTCGAGAGCTGGATGATCACGATTTGGCTGTCATGTCGGCCGGCGATTCGTTTGCGGAAACTGCCGAGTTCTCTACGTTAGGATAAGATTTTCGAATCAAATTTGGGACGCCCGCTCCGCGAAAAAAGTTGTGGAAGCCAGCGACCCCTGGCTGCTGTAGCTCAGTTGGTAGAGCGCGTCCTTGGTAAGGACGAGGTCACGGGTCCGAATCCCGTCAGCAGCTCCTGATTGAGATGGCAACGTTGGGGGCATGACGAATCGAGTTTTGATTTTTGAGAGGATGCTCGGCGAGTTTTGATTCACTAACTAGTTTCGTGGCAAAGAGAGATTGGTTGACTGTCGCTCATTGTTTGGTGACGCCAATCCACGGCTGCAAACCCTGGGAGTTATGAAAGAGAAGCCATGGCTAAGGATACATTTAAACGTACCAAACCACACGTCAATGTGGGAACGATTGGCCATATTGATCACGGAAAGACGACGCTGACTGGCTCGATTTTGGCTGTACAGGCCGCCAAGGGACTTGCGGAATTCAAATCCTATGCGGACATCGCCAAGGGAGGCACGGTCCGCGACGAAACGAAAACCGTGACGATTGCCGTGGCTCACGTTGAGTATGAGACGGCGAATCGTCACTACGCCCACATCGATTGCCCGGGTCACGCCGACTTTATTAAGAATATGATTACCGGCGCGGCCCAAATGGATGGTGCGATCCTGGTGGTATCCGCCGCCGACGGTCCCATGCCGCAAACCAAGGAACACGTTCTGTTGGCTCGCCAGGTGGATGTGCCAGCGATCGTGGTTTTCTTGAACAAATGCGACTTAGTGGACGACGAGGAGTTGCTGGAACTAGTCGAGCTGGAAGTCAGGGAATTGCTATCGAAGTACGATTTCCCGGGCGACGATCTGCCTGTCGTACGTGGTTCCGCCCTGCCGGCGTATGACAAGCCCGATGACGAAGCGGCGAACGCGTGCATCGGCGAGTTGATGGACGCCATTGACAGTTATATTCCTGAGCCACCTCGAGAAGAGGACAAGCCGTTTTTGATGGCGATCGAAGATGTTTTCTCGATCGAAGGACGTGGTACGGTCGCCACGGGCCGTATCGAGCGCGGCGTGATCAAGGTCGGCGAGGAAGTCGAGATTGTTGGCTTGTCGGGTAAACCCGCCAAGACGACGGTCACCGGCGTGGAGATGTTTCGCAAATTGCTCGATGAAGGTCGTGCCGGCGACAACGTGGGTTGTCTGTTGCGTGGTGTCAAGCGTGACGAGATAGAGCGGGGCCAGGTATTGGCCAAGCCGGGCTCGATCACGCCGCACACCAAGTTCGAGGCGGAGGTCTATTGCCTCTCGAAGGACGAGGGTGGTCGACATACGCCGTTTTTCAGCGGATATCGGCCCCAGTTTTACTTTCGCACGACGGATGTGACCGGCACCGCGAATCTGGTCGAAGCCGAAATGTGCATGCCTGGAGATAACGTTCGGGTGAGCATCGAATTGCATAAGGCGATTGCCATGGACGACGGGGTGCGTTTCGCCATCCGCGAAGGCGGCCGCACGGTCGGTTCTGGCGTCGTCACCAAGATTTTGGAATAGAAAAAAAGCTCTGCCGACGGATTGGACCCGTCCAGCGGCATGTTGCCCTGGCGGGATTGACCCGAAGGGGGCCGAGAGTTGGGTGGGAAGTTGGCGTGGACATTTTGGCGATTCGACGGTCCCGCAGCATTCGGGTTGGCGAATGCCGCGGTTTATTGAGATGGCAACCAACGAAGCCAAAGGCCGAAAAATAAAGAAAACATAGGGGTGTAGCTCAATTGGCAGAGCACTGGTCTCCAAAACCAGGGGTTGTGAGTTCGAGTCCCACCACCCCTGCCATATTCTCAAGTTCGATTTGAGGCTCGCGTGCCGCGAATCGGCGAGCCAGGATAGGCTTCGCGGTGAGGTAGGCGAAGCGCATAACTGTCCGGTTAGTTTGTGACGGAGAATGTGGCATCGCGGCCAGCCGAACTGAAGGAAAAACCATGGGTAAGGAAAAAAGCGCCTCGATAGGTTCGTTTCTCGCTGAGATGTTCCGGATGGGCGTATACAAGTGGAACCAAGGCCGCGTCACGCGCCAGGCGACTGGAGGGATTTTCGGTGCCACGTTTTTGTTCGCTGCCTGGAGTTTGTGGAGTTATTTGATCACCCAACCAGATTCGGCCCGTTATGGATATCCGAGTCTGTTGTTGCTGGTGGGACTTTGGTTCAGCTTCCGCATCGTGAACTATCCGAAATTCGCGGATTTTTTGATCGCGGTGGAAGCCGAGATGAACAAAGTCTCCTGGCCCACCAAGGTCGAGCTGGTGCGCAGCTCCATCGTGGTGATCGTGGTGATCGTGGGGCTGGCCGCCCTGTTGTTCGGTTATGACGTGTTTTGGCAGTTCATTTTTAGCGAAAGGGTGCTGGGGATTATCAAAAGCTGACGATCTCATGGGGCCCAAACTTGGGTCTATGGTCGCCCAGCTCATGGATTGAACAAGCGTGCTATCATCGCAAGGATGTTCGAACGATTAGCCGTGGGTACCCTGACAGCCAAGGGGATAAGTCGCGATGCAAGAATCGATGGACTCCGAAAATCCGATGGTACCTACGTCGTCTGATGACGCGGCGTCCATCCCGGATGGAGTGGAGGCTACATCCATGTCCAACGGTAGGTCGGCGAGCGCCGAGGTCGGTGCGGTTCAATCGGATGACAGTTCACTTGAGGTGGATGTTTCCGATGAGGATGAAACCGCCGGTTTAGATCGGAGTGATGTGGGAATGAACGATGCCGACCTCAGCAACGAAGGGGTCGAGGATATTGCCGATCCCTTCGATGAGGTCGACGCGGAGGACGAAGTGTCTCCGATTGAGGAAACATCGGTTGATGGCGATGGCGAGGACCTGCGGCGTTGGTACATATTGAAGGTGCAAAGCAATCGCGAGAAGTCGATCTGTGAAGCTTTGGCTCGCAGAGTCAAGATCGAGGGGTTGGATCGATTCTTCGGTGAAATCATGGTGCCCACGGAGGATGTGGCGGAATACAAAAATGGGAAACGACAGGTCGTTAAGCGCAAGCTCTATCCGGGCTACGTTGTCGCCAATATGGTTCTCAACGAAGAGACTTGGTTTCTCGTCCGCGAGACTCCCGGTATTGGCGATTTCACTGGGGCCGCTGGAAAGCCCACCCCAATGCTACCCGAGGAAGTCGACCGGACCGTGAAGTCGGCCAGTCCGGATGAGGAGGATGGCGAGACGATCAAGACGGCGATTCCCTTCGAGACGGGTGATCGCGTTCGCATCAAGGATGGAACCTTCGGGAACTTTGAGGGAGATGTTGACAGCCTCGACGAGGCGAACGGTCGCATCACTGTGATGATCAATATTTTCGGGCGATCCACGCCAGTCGAACTTGAGCACTGGCAAGTGGAAGCTATCTAGAAGCGAAACGAAAGCAATAAGCATGGCGAAACAAATTGTTGGCTCGGCGAAATTTCAGGTACCTGGAGGCCAGGCTACACCGGCACCTCCGGTCGGTACGTCGCTGGGAAAATTCGGCATTAACCTGGGACAATTTGTTCAACAGTTCAATGACCGGACCAAAGAGTATGCGGGCACTCCCATTCCCGTAGTGGTGAGCGTCTATGGTGATCGGACATTTGATTTCATTACGAAAAGCCCTCCCGCGGCCGCGTTGTTGAAAAAGGCGGCTGGGATTGTCAAGGGTTCTGGGGTTCCCAACCGCGACAAGGTGGCTTCGGTAACGATGGATCAGATCGACGACATTTGCAAAACCAAGGTGGCGGACCTTAACGCTCGAGATCTCGAACACGCACGGAGGTTGATTCAAGGTACGGCGCGTAGCATGGGCATCGAGGTGGAGGCGTAGAACTGAAAGCCGGTGAACCGGAGGCACGAAGCTGTGCCGTTTTAGACTGGCCTGCACCCACCGACTTACGATCCAACTTCAATCAACAACGAATCAATCTCAGGTATTAAACAATGGTGAAACGATCCAAGCGCTATCGATCGCTGGCCGAAAAATCAACGGCCGATGCAGTTCCGTTGGACAAAGCAGTGGCCGAACTCTTGCAGTTCAACACAACCAAATTCGACCAAACCGTGGAGATCGCCATGCGGCTGGGGATTGATCCCAAGCAGGCTGACCAGATCGTGCGGGGTTCGGTAGTCTTGCCCCATGGCATTGGCCGAACGCAGCGCGTGATCGTGTTTGCCAAAGGCGATTTGGCTGAGGCCGCTACGGAGGCCGGCGCTGACGAAGTGGGCCAAGACGAATTGGCCGCGAAGATCAAGGGCGGTTGGTTGGACTTCGACGTCTGCATTGCCGCTCCGGACATGATGGGCCTGGTTGGTCCCTTGGGCCGAGTCCTTGGCCCGCGCGGACTGATGCCCTCGCCCAGGGCCGGCACGGTGACCCCGGATGTGGCGACGGTGGTCCAGGAGTACAAGGCGGGCAAAGTGGAGTTTCGTAATGATTCCAGTGGCATTGTACATGCAATGGTTGGGAAGCTCAGTTTTCCGACGGAGAAATTAGCCGAGAACATCCGGTCATTCATGGACCATATCGAAGGACTAAAGCCCCAGGCGGTCAAGGGAACGTACTTAAAGGGGGTGGCGATTAGTGCCACCATGAGCCCGAGCGTCAGGGTAGCAGCTTAGCCATGGAGAGTTCTTGGAGGGCCTGTGGAACGGCCCGGTTCGTTGAATGTCTCAGATAAAGTTTGGCGGTAGAATATGAGTAAGTTCGTGAAGAATCTTGTCGTCGGTGACCTGCAAAACCGACTCGATGGCGTCGAAGAGGCGCTATTGGTCAACGTCATCGGATTGGATGCGAATAGGTCGGTGGTGCTTCGCAAGCAGCTCCGCGAAAAGGACATCCAGCTGTTGGTGGTGAAGAACAGTATGGCTCGACGGGCCACCGAGGGGACGGCCTTGGCGCCGATGATGGAGGGCATGGAAGGTACGCTGGCCATAATGTGGGGTGCCGACAACATCGTCAGCCTGGCCAAGGAGGCCAGCCGGATCAGTAGGGAAAAAGACTACGCGGCGTTTGAGGCTCGCGGCGGTGTCATGGACGGCGAGCCCATGACGGCTGAACGCGTCATGGAGATCAGTAAATGGCCGTCTCGCGAGGAGCAGCTTTCGATCCTGGTCGGCCAGATTCTAAGTCCAGGTGGACAATTGGCGGCGGCGTTAGTGGGTCCGGGCAGTGCCTTGGCCAGTCAGATCAAGAGCAAGGCGGAGGATGACGAGTAGACAAGCGACGGGCTGCCCCAGACGGGTCGAAGGTGAGCTTGAGCGGGCAGCATTTCCGGAGATTAACGGCTTCGATAAAACCGCCAGTATAAATAAAACGAGCTGTTACGCATTTTGCTTCATTTGCCGGAGACGGCGATAAACGGGAAATTAAATCAATAGATTTAGAACCACCAGGTTGTTGATCGCGAGGACGGGTCAAACGGTCCGTCCCTCGCCTCTAAAGAGAAAGGTTTGAGTGAATCATGTCGGAAGAAACCGCAACGATCGAAGTTTCCGATGAACTGAAGAGTTTGGGCGACCAACTGGCTGAGCTGACGCTCAAGGACGCCAAGAGTTTGAGTGACTACTTGAAAGACGCCCATGGCATCGAGCCTGCCGCCGGTGGTGCCGTCGTGATGGCTGGTGGCGCGATGGGTGGCGACGATGGTGGCGGAGCTGTTGAGCAGACGGAATTTGACGTTGTCTTGACGGGATTTGGCGACAAGAAGATTGCCGTGATCAAGGAAGTACGCGCCATCACCGGATTGGGCCTCAAAGAAGCCAAGGAAGCCGTGGAGGGCGTGCCCAACAAAGTCAAGGAAGGCGTGTCCAAGGAAGACGCCGAGGAGGCCAAGAAGAAGCTGGAAGAAGCTGGCGCATCGGTCGAAATCAAATAGCCGTGGGTTTTCTTTTGGTTGTTCTTTGTTTTCGGTTTCACACCTTTTGAAAAGAAAAGGCGCCGGCATCTCGGTCGCGAGATTGCCGGCGTGGGTAGAAACGGATTGGTCCGCAGCATCGCCCACCTAAATACGCACACACCGCAGCCGGTCCTGAATGCTGGTGATAGTGGTTATCGGTTTTGCGCCCCTCCCTTTGTGCGCGCTTGCGCCCCGCCCTGCGCGCTTCTGGTTCACGTACAATTCCTTCGGTAAGGAGATGGTTCGGTTATGGCTACCGTTGCACAGCGACGAATTATTCCTGATAGAATCGAAGTTTTTGGTAGTGGTCGGATTCAGCATCCCACTCCCAACTTAACAAGCATACAGACTGACAGCTACGCGGCGTTCCTGCAGGAGGAGGTAGGCGCGGATAAGCGAAAAGATCAAGGGCTCGAAAGTGTCTTGCGAGAGATCTTCCCGATTGAGAGCTACGACAAGACAATCTCGTTGCAGTATCTCAAATACGAGTTGGGAAAACCCCGCTACACGCCGGACGAATGTCGCCAGCTGCGTTTGACGTACGGCAAGCCCTTTCGGATCTGGTTGCGACTGAACAAGGATGAACCGGTTGAAGAGGAAGTGTATCTGGGCGATATCCCCATCATGCTCGGTGGCGGTGAATTCATCATCAACGGCGCCGAGCGCGTGGTGGTGAGCCAACTGCATCGTAGTCCCGGTGTGGACTTTGTGCTGGAAGATGACACCACCTCCGACCGCAAGTTGCCCAGTTGCCGGATTATCCCCGAGCGGGGTAGTTGGATCGAACTGAACGTGACCAAGAAGGATACCCTAACCGTCCGAATTGATCAGAGCGGTAAATTCTCCGCGACCACGTTGCTGCGAGCTTTGGATCCAAAATACAGCACCGACGCGGATCTGATGCGCGCGTTCTATGACTCTTCTTTGGAGAAGATTGTCGACAAGCGGAGCATGCAAAAGATTGAAGGCAAAATTTCCGTCGACGACGTCGTGTATCCGACTGGAAGCGAGCGAGCGGGCGAGTTGATTGTCGAGGCGGGTCACAATATCACTAAGAACGTCGCGGAAATCATCTGCACGACGGGCGTCAAGAAGTGTGAGGTGATGCCCGTTCCCAAAGTTCCCGTGATCTTCAATGCATTGGCCGACGACGCGACATCGAGCCATGAGGAGGCGCTGTTGCGGATTTACCAGCGTCTACGTCCTGGCAATCCGCCGCAGCTGGAGAAGGCGCGAACCCTATTCCAGGAAAAATTCACCGATGTCAACCGATATCGTTTGGGGCGCGTGGGGCGATTTCGCATCAATCGCAAGTTGGAGTTGGGGGTCTCGGAGAAAGAGATGACGCTCCGGCCGGACGACCTGATCGCCGCGATCGCCTATCTATTGGCCCTAGCAGGCAATGAAGATGACGCGGCGGTTGATGATATCGACCATTTGGGCAACCGACGTTTGCGTACGATCGACGAGTTAGCGTCTGACGAGCTACGCAAGGGTTTTCTCAAGCTGCGTCGTACCGTCCAGGAGCGAATGAGCCTGAAGGACGCCGAGGACATGACGCCACGCAGTCTCATCAATCCCAAAAGCGTGGCGGCCGCGATCGAATATTTCTTCGGGCGCGGTGAGCTTTCTCAGGTCGTCGATCAAACCAATCCTCTTTCCATGCTGACTCACGAGCGCCGCCTATCGGCCCTGGGTCCTGGCGGTCTCAACCGGAAACGGGCCGGTTTTGAAGTGCGGGATGTGCACATTTCCCACTATGGTCGCATCTGTCCCATCGAAACCCCGGAAGGAACGAACATCGGATTGATATCCAGTTTGGCCATCTATGCGGGAGTCGATGACTACGGGTTCTTGGTGACCCCCTACCGTGTGGTCAGCAAAGGCAGACTGACCGAAGAAGTTGTTTGGCTGCGGGCCGACGAGGAATCTGAAGCGTATGTCGCCCCGGCGGACGTAAAGGTTGAAGACGGTAAACTGGTTGAGAAGAACATTGTCGCCCGGTATCGATCTGACTTTGAGTTGGTCTCTGCTGATGAGGTCGAATACACGGATGTGGCGCCCAGTCAGATGGTGGGAGTTTCCGCTGGACTGATTCCATTCTTGGAACATGACGACGCCAACCGCGCCCTGATGGGTTCCAACATGCAGCGTCAAGCGGTCCCGCTCCTGATCGCCGAGCCGCCTTTGGTCGGAACCGGCATGGAGATCTCGGTAGCGCGGAACTCCAGCATGGTCATCCGAGCCAAGCGGGCTGGCAAGATCACCGCGGTGGACGCCAAGCGGATCGAGATCGGAAGTGATGTTTACGATTTGAAAAAGTTTACTGGTCTGAACGAACGTACTTCACTCAATCAAAAACCGATTGTGAATTTGGAGGATCGCGTCGAAAAGGACCAGGTCATTGCTGACGGAGCTGCAACCTTTCGAGGGCAATTGGCGTTGGGACGAAACGTCTTGGCCGGATTCATGTCGTTTGACGGATTCAACTTCGAAGATGCCATCATCATTAGCGAGGAGTTGGTCAAGAACGACACTTACACGTCGATTCACATCGAGGAATTCGACATCGAAATCCGCGATACCAAACTGGGTCGCGAGGAGTTCACGCGGGACATTCCCAATGTCAGCGAGAAAGCGCTGCGGAACTTGGACGAGAATGGGATTATCCTGGTGGGAACCTACGTCCGTCCTGGCGACATCCTGGTCGGAAAGGTCTCTCCGAAGTCGAAAACAGAACTCACGCCCGAGGAAAAACTGCTTCATGCGATCTTTGGGCGGGCTGGTGAGGATGTCAAGAACGATTCCCTGGAGGTCGCTTCGGGCATCGAGGGAATCGTCATTGATGCGATGCGGTTTTCGCGTCGAATGAGCCTGAGCGAGGACGAGAGAAAGCAGTTCGAGCGGGCCCTCAAGGACGTGGAAGCGGAAGGGAATGAGGTGATCGCGCGGCGGTTCCGCGAGATGATTTTGGAAATGGAGGCCGCGCTGGGCCGGCAGCTGGTTGACGACGATGGCACGCCGTTGGCAAAGGATCAAGATGACAAATTCTTGGCGGAGCGGGCCCATCAATTCTCGCTGATGTCGATCGTCGGAAAGATGCGCAGCGAGGATCTCAAGGGCAAGGTCGAGTATGTTTACAAGCAGCGTTGGGCAGAAGTTGAACATGCCTTGGATCAACGCGATCGCAAGCTGAACAGCATGAAGCGGGGTGATGAGCTGCGCAGCGGTGTGTTGCAAATGGTGAAAATCTATATCGCCACCAAACGAGTCATATCGGTTGGTGACAAGATGGCCGGGCGCCACGGCAACAAAGGTGTGATCGCCAAGATTCTTCCCGTGGAGGACATGCCTTGTCTGCCGGACGGCACGCCGTTGCAGATTTTATTGAACCCGTTGGGCGTTCCCAGCCGCATGAATGTTGGTCAGATCTTGGAAACGCATCTAGGTTGGGCCGGAGCCAAAATGGGTTTCCAGGCGGTGACGCCCGTTTTTGACGGTGCGTCCGAAGAGGAGATCAACGAGCGTTTGGCGGCGGCTGGTTTGCCCAGGCACGGCAAGACGAAGCTGCTGGATGGTCGCACTGGAGAGCCGTTGGAGCAGGAGACCACCGTGGGCTACATCTACATGCTCAAGCTTCATCACCTGGTCGATGACAAGGTGCATGCGCGGAGCACGGGTCCGTACTCGCTGATCACGCAGCAGCCACTGGGTGGCAAGGCGCGATTTGGCGGCCAGCGATTCGGAGAAATGGAAGTCTGGGCCCTGGAAGCCTACGGAGCTGCCTACATTCTCCAAGAGCTTTTGACTGTCAAGAGCGACGATGTCGAAGGTCGTACGAAGATCTATGAGTCGATGGTCAAAGGTGAGAATACGTTGGAGGCGGGAACCCCGGCCAGTTTCGACGTGTTGACCAACGAGATTCGTGGGCTCGCGCTCAACATGCAGCTCGAAAAGCGGCGCGTCTAAAAGGAAGAAACCTTTCCCTTCGCGGGCATCGATGCGGCCCGAAGGGGACACGAAGCACGGAACTAACCGGAAAACGAATACAGGAATTGTCGATCGTTGCCACCCTACGGCAGACGGTCGCTGTCCAATAACGTGGGATCTTTAGGGAGCATGAGCAGATGACGATTGGCGAAAGCGCATATGATCGAATCAACGATTACGCCTCGGTCCGCATCAGTTTGGCACGTCCGCACGATATTCGGAGTTGGTCGTTCGGCGAAGTGAAGAAGCCGGAGACGATCAATTACCGCACCTATCGTCCAGAAAAAGATGGTCTGTTTTGCGAACGGATTTTTGGCCCTGAAAAGGACTGGGAGTGTGCCTGCGGCAAATACCGCGGTATGAAGTACAAGGGCATGATTTGCGATCGATGCGGCGTTAAGGTGACACACAGCCGCGTGCGTCGCAAACGGATGGGACATATCGAATTGGCGGCTCCCGTTGTGCATATTTGGTTTTTCAAGGCGATGCCCAGTCGTCTGGGAAATCTGCTGAGTATGAAGACGACCAACTTGGAAAAGGTTATCTACTTCCAGGATCACCTTGTCGTCGATCCCGGTTCCACTGATCTGGAAAAACAGCAACTGCTAACCGAAGAGGAATATCGCGCCGCTCGCGAACAGTGGGGGCCAGGTTCCTTTGAAGTGGATATGGGCGCTGAGGCGGTCCGCAAACTGTTGACCGGTTACGACCTCGTGACGCTCTCTGAAAAGCTTCGCCAGGAATTGGAAGAAACCAATTCCAAGCAGAAGAAAAAAGACTTGACGAATCGCCTGAAGATTGTCGAAGCAATTCGCGATAGTGACAACAAACCGGAGTGGATGGTCTTGGATGTCATTCCCATCATTCCGCCCGACTTGCGGCCACTCGTATTATTGGATTCAGGCAATTTTGCGACCAGTGACCTCAATGATCTTTATCGCCGCATCATCAACCGTAACAATCGGCTACGAAAATTGGTCGATCTGAACGCGCCCGAGGTGATCATCCGCAATGAAAAGCGGATGTTGCAACAATCGGTCGATGCGCTTTTTGACAATAACCGCTGCAAGCGCCCGGTGCTCGGTAGTAGCAATCGACCACTGAAGTCCCTGACGGATATGATCAAAGGAAAACAGGGTCGTTTCCGTGAGAATCTGTTGGGTAAACGGGTGGACTATTCGGCACGAAGTGTGATCGTAGTGGGTCCTTCGCTCAAACTGCACCAATGCGGTCTTCCTAAGAAGATCGCGCTGGAGCTCTACCAACCCTTCATCATTCGCAAACTAAAGGAATTGGGACATGCCGATACGATCAAGAGCGCCAAAAAGATGTTGGAGCGCAAAGACGAAGAGGTGTGGGACATCCTGGAAGCGGTGATTACCAACCATCCCGTTTTGTTGAATCGGGCTCCGACCCTGCATCGAATGGGTATCATGGCGTTCGAGCCGGTGTTGGTGGAAGGGAACGCGATTCACTTGCACCCTTTGGTCTGTAAAGGCTTTAACGCGGACTTCGACGGAGATCAGATGGCGGTCCATTTGCCGTTGTCGATTGAAGCCCAGGTCGAGGCCCACACGTTGATGATGTCGACCAACAATATCTTTGGTCCGGCCAACGGTAAGCCGATGATGAGCCCGTCTCAAGATATCGTGATGGGTTGCTATTACACGACGATGTCCTTGCCCGGTCGAGTTGGTGAGGGGATGATCTTCGCTAATTTGGAAGAGACCGAGTTGGCGCACTCGTTGGGAGTGATCGAGCGGCACGCTCTAATTAAGGTCAAATTGCCCAAACGTCGCGCGGAGAAAATCGAAGACGGTTCGGCGGAACCTGGCCAGCTCATCGAGACCACCTTTGGACGGGTGTTGTTCAATATGATGCTTCCCGAGGGGATGGACTACTACAATTCGGCCATGCGATCAGGCGATCTGGCGGGCGTTATCTCCGACTGCTACCAGCGACTGGGTCGACGCGATACGATCAAATTGTTGGATGATATGAACAAGCTTGGCTTCCGCGAAAGTACTCGCAGCGGACTCTCGTTTGCCACCGATGATCTCGTGACTCCGGATACGAAGACCGCCATCATTGGTGAGGCCGAAAAGACGGTCCTTAAATACCGCAAACTATACGAGCGAGGCGTGATCACCGAGCTGGAACGATACAACCAGTGCATCGACGCTTGGACGCACGCCCGCGAGCAGATCACGGCGGAAATGATGACGGCTATCGAGAATGACGACCGTGGCGGAACTGGCTATGTGAATCCCGTGTTCCTCATGGCGAATTCCGGCGCCCGTGGTGGAGTCGAACAAATTCGGCAGTTGGCTGGCATGCGTGGATTGATGGCCAAACCATCGGGCCAGATCATCGAGACGCCGATTAAGGCCAATTTCCGAGAGGGCCTCACGGTTTTGGAGTACTTTAGTTCCACGCACGGTGCCCGTAAGGGTTTGGCGGATACGGCGCTCAAGACGGCCGACTCGGGGTACCTCACCCGTAAACTGGCCGATGTCGCGCAGAACGTGGTCATCACCAGGCAGGACTGTGGCACAACCCAAGGGATTACCAAGGGAGTCATTTACCGTGGTGAGAAGGTAGAGGTGAAGTTGTCCGAGGCGGTCAAGGGCCGTGTTAGCCGCCAGAACATCGTTAATCCAGTTACGGACGACGTGGTCGTTCGCGAAGACGAGCTGATCACCACGGAGATTGCCAAGACTATCGAAGAGATGGGGCTGGAACGGATTCAGGTACGCAGCGGTATGACCTGCGAAGCACCGTTGGGGATTTGCCGATTGTGCTACGGAATGGATCTGGCCACCGGAAATTTGGTCGAGGAAGGAATGGCGGTCGGTATCATCGCGGCCCAGAGTATCGGGGAGCCTGGTACCCAGCTGACCATGCGTACATTCCACATCGGCGGAGTGGCCGGTACGGACGTCGAAGAAAGTGAAACCAAGTGTAAGAAGGGCGGAATTGTCAAGTTAACCCGCATGCGGTCAGTGACCGATGAAGAGGGAAAGAGCGTCGTTCTCACTCGTAACAGCGAGATCTTGCTCATGGATAGTAAGGGTCGGGAACTGGAGAAGTACGAAGTTCCGACCGGTGCGGCACTCATGGTCGAGGAGAATCAAGAGGTCAAGGAAGGGACCGTTCTCTGTCAATGGGACCCACACAATATCCCAATTTTGGCCGAGGTCTCCGGAAAAATTCGCTATGAAGATGTAGTCGAAGGTGAGACGGTGCGGATGGAGAAAGATCCAGGTGGAAACATCCGGCGAATCATAATTGACCACCGTGGTGATCTGCACCCACAAATCGTGCTGGAAGACTCCGATGGAAAACCGTTGGACGTTTACTACCTGCCGGAGCGCGCTTATATCGAGGTCGCTGAAGGTACCACCGTGACCGCCGGAAAGATCGTCGCCAAGACACCCCGTGAGGCGTCGGGCGTGAAGGATATCACCGGTGGTCTACCGCGGGTGACGGAGATTTTTGAGGCTCGGAAGCCGAAGGAACCGGCCGTCATGGCCGAGGTGGACGGAGCCGTGGAAATTCTCGGAGAGAAACGGCGTGGCAAGCGAACGATCATCGTTAAGAGCGAGAGCGGTATCGAACGTGAGCACTTGGTGCCACACGGAAAACGCTTCATGGTGCACTCGGGAGACTACGTCCGAGCTGGACAGGCACTCATCGATGGGCCACTGGTTCCGCATGACATTCTCAGGATTTCCGGCGAAGAAGCGGTGCAGCAGTATCTAGTGCATGAAATCCAAGGAGTCTATCGCAGTCAACGAGTGGACATCAACGATAAACACATTGAGATCATCATCGCCCGGATGCTGAGGAAGGTACAGATTGAATCTCCGGGTGATACAAGTCTGCTGCCCGGAAGTATCATGGATAAGTTCGACTTCCGTAATGCGAACGAGGACTTGGCCAAATGCGTCAAGATCAATGAAAAAGGTGATGGTGACTTCGAGACGGGAACGATCGTGCCCAAGGAGACCCTTGAGCAGGTCAATAGCCAGATCGAGGCGCTGGGAGGTGAACCGGCGACCGGCAAGCGGCCTCGTTCGGCGACGGCGAGTACCCAGTTGCTGGGCATAACGAAGGCGGCCGTGCAGAGCTCCAGTTTCATCTCGGCGGCAAGTTTCCAGGAAACGACCAAAGTGCTTACCGAGGCGGCGTTGGCCGGCAAGATCGATAATCTCGTGGGCCTGAAAGAGAACGTGATTCTGGGTCACTTGATTCCAGCGGGAACCGGTTTCCGTAGCTATCAAGAGTCGGAAGTGCGGATTCGCCCCGAGGCGCTCGAGGCGTTGGCGGCTCACAAAGAACGTACGTTGGTGTCCAGCTTCCCGCTGCTCGAATCGGCGTCTGGCGACGGCAACGGCAGCAATGTGGGTGTCGGGGAAGGCGCTGGCTTGCCACCCGTCAGCCCGCTGGAAGCCGCCATGACCACCCTTCCCACCGATGACCTCGGTGCCCTGGAGGTTCCCAATTCGGCGGGCGTTCCTGATCTACCAGCCGTTGAGCCGCCGAGTTCCTTGATTCCAGATGAGGAAAAGGAAGACACTGGCGGGCTTCCAAGCTTGGACGAACTGCTTGGCCAGCGAGATCCAGATGCTGACGAGTAGAGGCGAAAATTGGCGGGACGGTTGCAGTGGGGCGCTTTGGCGAGAAGATGCCGGTGGCAAGGTTTTGGTTGGGTCGGCCGGCAGGTCGCCCAGCGACAGAATCCATTGGACTGGTCCCGGAAAAGTGTTGCTTTCGCGGTCTGTCCGACTTGACACCCTCGCGGAAAACGGTATTTTGAAGGGCTTATTCTAGGCGAGAACGGCTCGTGCGTCGTTGGAAAGCAATCATGACGTCGGAATGTTAGCCGATCCGACTTTTACTAGAAACAAGTTTAGAGCGCGTTAGTTTGGAATTGAAGCATGCCCACAATCAACCAGTTGGTGCGAAGAAATCGTAGGACGAAGCGGTCCCAGAGTAAGGCTCCGGTGCTGGACCAATGCCCGCAAAAGCGTGGGGTCTGTCTGCAAGTTCGGACAATGACGCCGAAGAAGCCGAATTCCGCTCTGCGAAAGATCACGCGGGTTAGATTGTCCAACGGCAAGGAGGTTACGGTCTACATCCCCGGTGAGGGGCACAGTCTTCAGGAACACTCGATCGTATTGGTCCGTGGCGGGCGCGTTCGCGATTTGCCTGGTGTGCGTTACCAAGTGGTTCGCGGGGCGTTGGATGCGCTGGGAGTGGATGGCCGTCGCCAATCACGCAGCCGCTATGGGGCCAAGAGACCGTAGACTTACAGTCAAACAGATCTCCGCACATTGGTGTGGTGTAGCACAAGACAACGATTGGGAATCTAGTCATGGGACGTATTACTTCCAGCAAGACTCAGCTCAAGGGCGATCCGAAGTACAATTCGATGTTGGCCAGTAAGTTCATCAATTGCCTGATGTGGGACGGGAAGAAGACCACGGCCCAGCGGCTTTTCTATCGGGCGTTGGATGAAGTCAGCAAAAAGGTCAAGGACCATGAGCCGATTGATGTCTTTAATCAGGCACTTGAGAACATCAAGCCGCAGATCGAGGTCCGCAGTAAGCGGGTCGGCGGTGCGGCGTACCAGGTGCCGATGCAGGTGAACCGGCATCGGCAGCAGTCGTTGGCGATTCGCTGGCTATTGGTTGCTCTCCGGGAAAAAAAAGGCCGTGCGAAACACCTTGTGCTGGCTGACGAGTTGACGGCGGCATTCAACAAAGAAGGTGCGGCGATGACCCGCCGGGAGAATGTCCATCGCATGGCCGAAGCGAACAAAGCCTTTGCGCATTTTGCTTGGTAATAGAGTTCAACGGATGACGCCGCGTCGAAGTATTTCGAGCGGCGTTTTTCGTGCGCTCGTGAGTGGACCGGACGATGGATGCGCCCGCTTTTAGGTTCCA
>Ga0310120_10000987_pt1 | contig 21626 bp, 18 predicted proteins | sample CB27_AW_983_MG_FD_203506 | JGI IMG/M metagenome (GOLD analysis project Ga0310120, IMG submission 203506) | Marine microbial communities from Western Arctic Ocean, Canada - CB27_AW_983 | ecosystem: Environmental > Aquatic > Marine > Oceanic | place: Canada: Western Arctic Ocean | collected...
GTCTCTGGCACCACTGCCGGGCGTGCAGAACTTTTTCCTCCGCAAAACGCAGTCGCTGTTTAGCTTTTGCTACATCTTTCTTTTCCTGATAACAAGACGCCTGATCTTCAGGACGCAGACTGAGTTGCGCCCGCTCAAGGGTGTTGCGGGCCTCGTTCAGGCGCTCGCCGGCGATACGGACCTGACGTGTCCAGTAGACCGTCCGGCCGGTGACCCATTCCATTCCTCGCCGAGACTCCAATTGAAGAGTTGTCAGGCCATCGCGAACGTCGGACTCGAAGTTCTGTAGAGCCGCTTTGAATTGTCCAACTGCATCTATCGAGGTGACATGCGCCGAGCGAGCCATGACTCTCCCCTTCTCTACTATGACTGTAGATAATCCTCGATATGTTCCGCCTTACGCAGCAGGTAGGGCACGTGTCGATCGGCTTCTTCTGTAAATTTTCGGATGATGCGCATGTGTTCGTCGAACTTATCGACAAACTTTTTGTGTTCCTGATCGCGCCAAGTAGCTCCCAGAGCCGCCAATTGGTTGGCGAGTGAATTGGAGCGTTCACGTAAGTCGTTGTTGAATTTTTTTAGATTGCGTGCGAACTGCCTCAGTTCCTCGGGATCGACCACAGCTTGTGGCATGCCTCACCTCTTCCAGCTCGGACTGTTAGGTTGCAGGAAACAATTAGACGAGACAAACTGAGTTTACTGTTCCTCTTTCAGTCATGTTACAGTTGTCTGTGTTGTCTGTAAAGCATTTCGGGAAGGGAGACTGCGGGACAATGGGTAACAAGACTATAGACCAGAGAACGACAACCCGGTTGCCTTATCGAACGACTCTCCGACGATGACCGTGGTCGCTAGTCTTGGGCGTGATTGCTTACAGACTTTGCTACGGTTCACTTGGTACCCTTGATCGGTATTCCCATCGCTTTCATCAGCAACTGCATGTCTTTCCAGACTTCCTTCTTGGCAGGAGGATTTCGTAGCAGGTAGGCCGGATGGTAGGTAGCGATAACTCGAATTCCCCGATAATCGTGAAAACGACCGCGCAACCGACCGATGCTTTCCGTGGTCTGTAGCAGGTTCATGGCTGCCACTGCGCCCAGGCAACACAAAAATTCAGGCTGGATCGCCGCCAGTTGCCGCTCAAAGAATTGAAAACAGTTTCCGGCTTCTTCGGGACTTGGGTTACGATTGCCAGGTGGGCGGCATTTGAGCACATTGAGGATATAAACATCCTCGCGCCGTAATCCCATCCCTTTGGTAATGATGTCGTCAAGCAAACGTCCCGCTCGGCCTACGAATGGTTCGCCCAGGCGATCCTCATCGGCACCGGGCGCTTCGCCGAAAAAGCATAGGCGAGCTGCGGGATTTCCCACTCCAAAAACAGTCTGCGTCCGCGTCGCAGCCAGTTCGGAACAACGAGTGCAGTTGGCGACTTCTTGCTGAATGACCTGAAGTTCCTGCAGTCGCTGCTGTTGACTTCGATCCTCACGTGCAATGGAACCCTCTTGTAACGTATTTTGCGAAGCCCCGGCAGGTGTGAGGTCAGTTTCGTCTGGTGGGGAAGCCATCTCCGTCGACTCCATGCGCGTGGTGGGATCTATAGTGGTCTCCGGGACATGATACCGAGCGATTTGCATAACGCCAGCACGTTGCATGCTTTCTAATTGCTGTAACAACGCCCGACGCAGTCTGGCGGACGCAGAAGAATCGCTTTCGGCCATGTTATGCTCGGCAGAGTTTACCCAGGACGCCCAAGACAACCACCCTTAACATAGTCGGCCCCGTCTTCAGCGCGAAGGACCAGTAGCCGTTCGAGTGGTGAAACTGACGGATGTTAAGCTATAATCATAGCTGCTAAAGAACCCCTGGAGTAGCATGATGCCAGCCCCTCAAGTCGTCATCGTCGGCCGACCAAACGTCGGGAAGTCAAGCCTGTTCAATTGGCTTGTCGGGAGACGTCTAGCCATTGTCGATGATGTGGCGGGAGTCACCCGGGATCGAATGACCCACCTGATCCACCATGAAGATACCTTCTTTGAATTGGTTGACACGGGTGGTATGGGGATTAACGACGTAGACAATCTGACCAAGGAGATCCAAGAACAAATTGAACTGGCCATCGAGTCGGCAGACGTCATTCTGCTGGTGGTGGACACGAGATCCGGGTTGGTTCCTTTCGATCAAGAAGTCAGCAAACGACTGCATTGCACGAACAAACCGATCTTGTGTGTAGCAAACAAGACCGACAGCGAATCATTGGACCCGCAAGCTGACGAGTTCTACCGTCTCGGTCGTGGCAAACTGATTGCAGTCAGCACCAGGGCCAATCGGCGTCGAAACGAGTTGTTTGAACTGATTGTTCAGCGGCTTCCCGCATCCTCCGGCATTGAAGTCGAATTACCGGAGGATCCGCTGATGAAAGTTGCTATTGTGGGACGTCGAAACGTTGGCAAGAGCACTTTTGTCAACACTTTGGCGAGCGCCGAGCGAATGATCGTGAGTGAAGTAGCTGGCACCACGCGGGACAGTGTTGACGTGCGTTTCGAACTGGATGGAAAAGGATTTGTGGCCATCGATACACCCGGACTTCAACGCAATAAAAGTATCAAAACCGATGTCGATTTTTATAGTATGCACCGCGCCAAAAGAAGTATCCGTCACGCGGATGTGACACTCATGTTTTTTGATGGTTCCGGCCGCATCAGTAAAGTTGATAAGCATCTTTGTAATTATATTGCCGATCAGTACAAACCCTGTATGTTCGTGGTCAACAAATGGGATCTCATGCGGAATCAAATGCCGACAAGTAAGTGGGTTTCCTACTTGCAAGAGACGTTCCAAACCATGTCGCATGTTCCCATTGCGTTTGTCACGGGACAGACGGGAAAGAATGTCAAGGCACTGCTGAACCATGCTCAGAACTTGTTCAGGCTTTCATCTGAGCGTGTCGCGACATCGGAGTTGAACAAGTTGATCCGGTACGCGTTTGATCGCAATCAGCCTCCGATGTTTCAGAATCGACGCCCTAAAATTTATTATGCAACACAGATTGGGATCCAGCCTCCGACAATTGTCCTGGTATGTAATATGCCAGAGGCATTTTCGGCGCAGTATCAACGCTATCTCTTGGGCGTACTTCGTGACCAACTCGAATTCGGCGAAGTTCCAATCAAACTCTATCTCAATACGCGTAAACGTGAGGACAGTCGCGATGACTTTACCCGCGAAAAAGGTGCGGCCGGACCTGATCAAGTGTCAAAGAGTTGATCGACCGCACTTTACCCGGTGATAACGAGCTGATCCGTGGTGACGCGGACTGCACGAGGTCCTTGATGGTCCGTCAACGCAGCGCGACGTGTGGCTATCTCTACTTGTCCGTTTCCATCCCTGTACAGGATAATGACCGTGTCGCTGCAGCTGGAATCCAACGGACGCTGGTGACTAAGGCCCAGCGAAACTCCCAACCCTTTCCTTTCACGCAACGTACTTGAGTATCCAGGACAAAGGAGAAATATGACACCTAACGAAAATCCCCAAGTCGGCATTATCATGGGAAGCGACAGTGATTGGCCCAAAATAAAAGGTGTTGCGGCGGCACTGGAGGAATTTAATGTGGCCTTCGAAGTCAATGTGATGAGTGCCCATCGTACACCTGAAGTGGTTTCGGAATATACCAGCGGGGCACTTGGGAGAGGTCTGAAGGTGATCATTGCCGCCGCGGGTGGTGCAGCCCATCTGGCTGGGGTTGCCGCCGCTCATACGACACTGCCCATTATTGGTTTGCCGGTACCCACGCCAGATTTGGGTGGCTTGGATTCACTCCTCTCCACTGTTCAGATGCCGGGTGATGTGCCGGTGGCCACCGTTGCCGTTGGCATGGGAGGTCCGCGAAACGCCGGTTTGCTCGCTGTACAAATCCTGGCCCTCGCCGATGATGGTTTGCAGGAGAAATTGCAGCAATTCAAGAAAAATTTGACGAAAAAAATAGCGGCCAAGAATGAGAAATTGAAAGATTCGCTGAAAACTTGAACGCGGGACGTTGGTTCACCATGGCTCGACAGGTAGCTGCAGTAAAACAGAAGGTAGAACCAATCCGCTGGGTGGGTGACGCTGACGGAAAATTGATCCTGATCGATCAGACCCAGCTGCCGCTGGAACTGCAGGAAATCGAATGTCGAGATGTCGAGACCGTTTGGGAAGCGATTCGATCTCTCAGGGTTCGCGGGGCACCGGCCATTGGAATCGCGGCGGCTTACGGAGTGACGCTGGGTCTGCAACTGCCCGTCTTGGAAGAATTGCAGGATTTCGATAATCGATTGAGGCAGGTCACTCAGTACTTGGGTGAAAGTCGTCCCACAGCGGTGAATCTGTTTTGGGCATTGAATCGGATCAAGCAAAGGGCCGCCTCGCTGCTCGGTTCGGAGTCTTGCGCCATGATTCGGGTGGCGTTGTTGGAAGAAGCCCAAAAGATACACCATGAAGATCGCGAAATCTGTCACGCCATCGGACGTTTTGGATCAGAGCTACTCGAGGATGGAACAGGTGTCTTGACCCATTGCAATGCAGGAGGCCTGGCAGCGTCTGAATACGGAACGGCTTTGTCTACCTTCTTTACGGCCCAGGATCAAGGAAAACAACTGCACATTTTCGTTGACGAAACTCGGCCTCTTTTACAAGGTTCGCGGTTGACAGCTTGGGAACTGGCGCAACGTGGGATCGACACCACATTGATCTGCGATTCCATGGCCGCCCAAGTGATGCGTGAGGGAAAGGTTCAAGCGGTCGTAACGGGCGCCGACCGGATTGCTGCCAACGGCGATGCGGCCAACAAAATTGGAACTTATTCGGTTGCTGTGCTGGCACAGGCACATGGAATTCCCTTCTACGTGGCAGCCCCGACTTCGACTTTTGACTTGACGATTGAAAGTGGGAATGAGATTCCCATCGAGCAGCGTGCGGCGGAAGAAATCACCCACGGTTTTGGCCGACAAACGGCCCCCACGGGAATTTCCGTCTATAACCCCGCTTTTGACGTTACTCCTGCCAGCCATATCCGGGCCATTATCACAGAACGTGGATTGATCGAACCGGTCACGATGGAGAATGTAGTGAGAGTGATCCGAACGTCCAGCGAGAACGAGTGCTCTTCATGAGTAAGGGCGAGTTATCTCATGCGGTTCGGTCTGAAATCAGATGGACATGAGAAGACCCCTGGCGCTTGTTGTGCATTCAGGTGGTGTTCTTCCTGTCTTGCTTGGACCGGCCGGCCAAGAGTTGTGGAGTCGGTCGGAAGCCGCTAACGGTTGAGTCCCGATTGCAGTTAATGGATTGTTTCGTTAGCGGGCTGAAAAAATCGTTGCAGCGGTAAATGGCAAGTCAGCGGTAAAACGATGATGAAGGTCAGTGCGGCGACGATGAAGCCAAACAATGCCGGTCCCAATTCGTAGGGTGAATCGGACAACCGCCAAACTACTGCAGCTGTCATTCCCGCAAACATCGAAGTCACGGTTGCATAGATCCGCGAGGGATGGTACCAGAAGACGGCCACCAAAAACGGCAAAACCATGGCTGGCGCCCAAAAGTCGTATACAAACACAAGCAGGTCCGCGACACTACGGTAATAGAAGGCACAACCAGTTGCGGCAACCCCTGTCCATAACGTCGTTTGCCGAGCAACCCGGAGTAACTGTCGATCGCTGGCTTGGGGATTGAGGTGCCGCCGGTAATAGTCCTCCATGGCCACCGTTGCCAAGCAGCTGAGACAACTGTCGGCCGACGACATCACGGCGGCCATGATGGCTGCGATCATCACTCCAGAAAAGACAGGAGGAAATACAGTTCGCAACAGGGTGGGAAAGGCAATTTGGGCCGCTTCTTTTTGCGCAGCCTTTTGCGATTGTCCTTCGAATAGGGAACTTTCCACTTTCTCCGCTGTCGCAAGAATATCTTGTTCCTCCTGCTTCACGGCTGCCGCGACTTGGGGTTCGAGTTGAGCCGCTGTGCCCAAAATCAGAGTCACTACAGGCAGGAACAGCAGCAAAAAAAGACCGCTACCCGCCACTCCCCAGCGAGCCTGAGTGGCGCTGCGAGCGATAAAACAGCGGACGGTGTAGGGTGGTATCAACGTTTCACCTAAGAGGAAGGCAAAAAACAGGCTGATCAACTTCATCCCGGACAGGTGACCGGTCAATGCGAATTGACCCGGCTGTGCTTTTTCCGCCATTTCTGCAAACCCGCCATGTCGTACCAGTAAGATCACCGCAGCCGTACCGAATCCGACCACGAGGATCAAGAACTGCAAAACGTCTGTCTTGACGACGGCCCGTATGCCTCCAATGGTCGAATAAAAGATGGTCACGGTGGCCCCGATCAAAAGCGCCCATTCGTATTGGATATCGAGCACCGTGTTGGCGACTGTTCCCATGGCGACCATCTGAGCGGCTAACGCACCGACAAGAAAGATGATGCAATTGATCACAGCCAATTCACGGGCCACGGGGCCGAATTTGATGTGAAAATAATCTCCCACCGTGATCAGGTTGAGACGACGTAGTTTCGGAGCCACGAAAAGCCCCGTGAAGATGAGCTGCAGATGCCAGGCACAGGTGATGACGGCAAATGCCACCCCGGTGACATATACCTGGGAGACCATGCCAACCGAGGCGCCACCTCCGACCATGGTGGCAGCCGTCGTGGCCAGCACAATCATCCAGGGAACGTTGCGCCCCGCCAGAGTGTAATCGATGGAGGTCTGAACCTGACGCCCCGAGCGCAACCCGATCCACAGCAAAATGACAAGATAGATACCCAGTGCGCCCAGTTCATAGAATGTGTCGCTCATATTGCGTTCTGCTCGACTTTGTCCTGGTCGCTGTCATCGGGTAAATAACATTTCTTCATCAGACGTACCGAACGCGAGCAGTCCAGATTGTCTTGTCCGGTTGAAGTCAGGATTCCGGTTGTGGACCTTCTTGGTCAGTGGTTCCAGACGCAGTGGGCTGCGTTGGGATGTTGGCTAGACGTTCATTTTCCGCGAAACCCGCTGGACAAGATTTTTTTTGACATCTAAAAATTCTTGATAGCGTGCTTTCAGCTCAGCGACAGTTTTTTCGCTGTCGGATTTCACGTAATCCATGACAATCTCTTCACCCGTGACGAATTCATCGGCAACCTCTGCCACCTCGACCGCAACCTCGGTGGGGATATTGGTGACTCCGTTGGCATCTCCGTGGAGCAGTTCACCCTGGTTGACCATTAAGCCGCCGACCCGAATGGGGAGTCCGATATGAAGCAGGTGGCAATAGGCGTGGGAACAATTGGTGCCGCCTGTGAAGACGGGATAACCAAGCGCCTTGACCTGGAGCAAATCGCGCCCTGCGCCAGAAGTGATCAGCCCGACAGAACCAAAGGCCTGGAAGGTGGAGCACATGACCTCGCCGAATGTGGCGGCTACCGCCTGGTCATCCAAATCCTGAAAGACCATCACGGGGGGCCCAGGCAATTCTGCATACTGTTCAACCAATTGTGAGATGGACCCGTATGCTTCTCCTCCTGCAGGCGGGGTATCCGACCGAAATGAGGATGTGACGGCAAATCCGACCATCGGGGGAAACTCCGGAAAAGCTGCTTGAATTCGAGAATCCATGTAACCGGTGTTGAAGGGTCGAATTTCGAAGAGTTCAAGGACATTGCAGATGGTTGGCGTGTCGAACTGGGCAAGTTGTTGCAAGGTTTGTGGCGTGATCGGCATGTGATTTTATTCAAATGAGGGAGAAAGATGATACTGTGACGGCAGGGGGACGAGAAGCGTTCAACTGGCCGATGGATCAGGACTGAAAACGATCCAAAAACACAGACCGGTCGCTAATCTACCAATCCCGTCGTGATTATACAACCAACAGCAAGAGGAGATTGACATGCCTGTCGCGTCGGAGAAGAAGTCACGGTGCGCCCGGGTTTAGCGAGGTGAAAAGGCGCCAAGCATTTCACGAAACAGAAAACGTTCTAAACGTCGTAGTACATACAAAACTCGTAAGGATGTGGCCGCAAAGCCAGCGCGTCTACTTCGTTGTCGCGTTTGTAACCGATCCAGGTTTGAATCACGTCCTGGGTGAAGACATCTCCCATGAGGAGGAACTCGTGGTCCCCTTCCAGCGCGCTCAGGGACTCGCTCAAAGAACCCGGAGTGGTCGGAATGTCGACGGCTTCTTCGGGTTTTAAATCGTAAATATTTTTATCCAAAGGCTGGCCAGGATCGATTTTGTTTTGAATCCCGTCCAGGGCTGCCATCAGCATTGCAGAAAATGCCAGATATGGATTGCAGCTTGGATCCGGACAGCGGAATTCAACCCGTTTGGCCTTGGGATTCGGGCTGTACATTGGAATCCGACAAGCGGCCGAACGGTTGCGTTGAGAGTATGCCAGGTTGACCGGCGCTTCGTAACCCGGAACCAGCCGCTTGTAGCTGTTCGTTGTGGGATTAGTGAACGCCAACACTGCTGGAGCATGACGCAGTAATCCGCCAATCGCATACAATGCGGTCTCACTTAAACCAGCATAACCGCCGCCCGCGAATAACGGCTCATCATCTTTCCAGAGGGACAGGTGAGTGTGCATTCCGGACCCGTTGTCGCCAAAGATTGGCTTGGGCATGAAGGTGGCGGTTTTTCGGTACTTTTTTGCCGTGTTTTTAATGATGTACTTGTATATCAACATTGCATCGGCCATGGTCACGAGTTCCTGGAACTTCAGATCGATTTCAGCTTGTCCTGCCGTGCCCACTTCGTGATGTTGACATTCGACCGTCAATCCGCACTTGATCATGGTCCGCATCATCTCATTGCGAATGTCCATCATCTGATCAGCGGGCGGAACGGGGAAGTAACCCTCTTTGTACCGTAACTTGTAGCCCAGATTCGGACTTTCCTCGCGACCGCGGTTCCATTCGCCCTCGATGCTGTCGACATGGTAGAAGCTTTGATTGGCGGATTGGTCAAAGCGGACATCGTCAAAAATAAAAAATTCAGCCTCCGGCCCGATAAGGGCCAAGTCTGCAATACCCGAACTACGGAGGTAATTGGCCGCTTTCCGTGCGACATTGCGAGGGTCCCGAGAGTAATCTTCACCACTCAGAGGGTCCTGGATATTGCAGATCATTGCCAGAGTTGTGAGTTGAATGAAAGGGTCGACAAATGCCGTTTCAGGCTGAGGTACGACCAGCATGTCGCTTTCATGAATCGTCTGCCAGCCACGAATGCTGGACCCGTCGAAGCCCAATCCGTCTTCGAAGGTGTCTTCTCCCAGTTGTTCCACCGGAATGGTGAAATGCTGCCACAGCCCGAGAAAATCTGTGAACCTAAAATCGACCGCTTTGACATCTTTTTCACGGCACAGTGCCAAAACTTCTTTGGGTGTCACTTTCGTATCTTCCTTTTCGCAATCGGGGCATCAGAGGGTTGGGCCGGGTCTATCTGTTCGTCCATTCCGTTGTTCCACGGCCAACCGAAAACGGAACGGGAAATGGGTTTCAGGATCTTCCAGATTTAAAGCAACCCAGATGCCATGCCCGCCCGAGGAAGCCCGAGGTACAGGGCATAATCTCTTAGATGCAATCGGCTTGCGAATTTTTACGGAAAATACATTTTCATCCTCGGGGGCCAGGGGATGCCCGTTTGTTGAGCAGTCTCTGAGTAGAGAGTGGGCAAATTTGATGACCGGTCGAAGCGACTCTTAAAGTAGTCCCAGGCCGTCGACCGGAAAACGCGAAATGGAGCGCATGCCGCAATGGTTTTGAGTGATGCGGGCCAACAGGTCATGGCGCAGCACTTCATGATTTAAGGTTTGGGCAGATGAAAGATTTCACTGTGTTACACGCTCGCAGGCGTTGCACATGGATCGACAAGTCAGAAACAGTGGCTACTGGCCCATCAAACCTTCAGAGTTTAGCAACGCGACGCGCTGCTTTGATGGCAGCTTCAATCACGGGATCGGCCTGTTTTTCGTTGCCGGGAATCACCGTACCATCTACGGACAGTTTGTCCCGGAGATGAACAACCACGTGAGGAGTCACACCACTCTCACTGATTGGCCGGCCCGTAGGGGTGTAAAACTTGGCGGTGGTCAAGCGGATCCCAGATCTGGAGAAATTGAACGGGAAGATCCCCTGGACAGACCCTTTGCCATAACTTTGTTGTCCGACAATCGTTCCTCGCCGATGATCGTAAATGGCTGCGGCAAAGATCTCACTGGCACTTGCAGAATCTCCATCAACGAGAACAACGAGGGGTACTCGCCAGGTACCCACCTGGTGCGCTTTGTAGTCATAGTCCTCGCGCGGGCTGCGGCCCCGGGTTGAAACGATGGTGCCATCCTGTACAAATTTATCAGCAACCTCCACTGCAGCGGTAAGCAGTCCACCCGGATTGCCACGAACATCGATAATCAGACTTTGCATCCCTTGACGGTGGAGTTTCCAAAGAACGGCGTCCACGTCACGACTGGTCGTTTTCTGAAAGCTGGTCAGCTGCATGTAGGCGATGCCTGCCTGTGCGTCCAGCATTTTGACGTCTTCGACGCTAGGTACCTCGACGCGTTTTCGTTCCAACTGTAGACTTCGGCCCTGTTGGTCACTTCCCACAACGACCAGGTCGACCACTGTCCCTTCTGTTCCCTTCAGCATATCCGCCGCTTTGTCGGTCGAGATGTCGCGTGTTGATTGCCCATCCACTTTGACAATTTGGTCACCCGGCCGAACACCACCCAGGTGTGCCGGGCTGCCTTCCAGCACGTTGACAATCAGCAAATGTCCTTTGCTTGCCTTGAGCTCGATGCCCAGTCCCACAAAATTGCCTTCGATTTGAGAGTAGACGTCGTCGAGTTGGGCAGGAGTCAAGTAAGCAGAATAATTGTCCAGCGAGCTGACTGCACCGCACGCGTATTCCATTACCGTAACTGTGGGGTGAAGTCCCAGGCGTTGATGCACAAGTTGTGCTGCCTCACCCACTGCGTCGCGTGATTCCTGTCTCGTTCCCAGATCGCGCCAAGCCAGAAAACGATGCAACTCCTGCCGGCATTCGCCGATCCTTTCAGGTGTTGCATAAGGTAGGTGCCTGTTAATAAACAACTGGTCCGTTAATGCAATATCCAAGTTGTTTGTCCCACGACGTACAAGATTTTTCCAATCAGGATTCGCCACGTAGTGTGTGTAGATTTTCAACAGGAGTTCATTGTACAGATCCAGGGATTCACGTTCACTCAATGAGTTGAGAGACTGGACATAGCTTGAGTCGGTGTAACGGCGCTCCAGATCAAAATGAATCCGCGACACGCTTAGCCGCTGTTCGATCTCGCTTCTTTCCGGAAAGTGTTGCAGCGCATCTTCGTAGTGTGTTAATGCTTCAGCCCACTTGCGGCCCTGTTCCAACCGCATTCCAGCATCGAGTAGTTCCCGGAGCTCAGTAACGGATGCCACCGGGCTGTTCGGAATTCGAATTCGAACTTGTGCGTGAACGGTTGGGAGATATGCAAAGCAAACAACCGCAAGTAGCATCTGCACCACAAAACGGCACGTGGTGCGGCGATGATGTTGCACTGCAGCGGAAAAACCAGCAGTCAGGTCGTACATTAAAATCTCATTCGACAGGGGAGGAGATAGGCTGACGTGGTTGTTACATGTGTTACAACCAGCGTTCCCCGTCCAGACCAGTGCATCTCGTGACGGGTACTGCCTGGAAGACGCAAGGTCTAGCTGCAGCCAGCTAGAATATAGATCCAGAAATGCCCTTTGTCAAAAAAACGGCGCAGTAATTCAGGCGGACTTTTCACACGACCGTTAAAGACTGAATTCGAGCGGCCACGTGCAGCAGTTAACGCTACTGAACCAGGCAGCTTCATTACGCCGGTTGCACTTCCTGTTGCATTGGTGCCTCTTGCACCGACTATTTCCAGGGCCTCGAAAGATTCTACGCACCAGCCCGAGAAGAGGCAATTTTCTATGTGGATGTGGCGATCCCATGTGAGCCAAAATGGCGGATGTCCGCAACGGTCAAACCGTTTGAAAGTTCTTTTCATTGCTATCTGAGCCAGTTGATTCACTTCTGACGTGACTGCGGGTTGCAGGGGAAAATATAGAAATTTCTGTTGCTCATTTTGCAGATGCCAAGACAGCAACCAGACTTCCCCCATGGATTGCCACAAAGAAGCAGATCATTCCCGGTGGGGTGACCGCACGGACTGACCACTGTTAGGTGGTCGTTGTTGGCAATAGCGGCTTGAGGCGCTGAATCCCTCGTGAAATACCGCCTGAAATCCTGCGAACTCCGATTCTGGCAACACGATGAGGGAGAGCGTGAATGTTGGCCAGTCGATGTTAGAGTGCGAGAACTGGAAACGAGTCCAGGAGTGTTACGGCCATCGAAAGCTAACGCTCTTCGAGACCCCAAGCCGCGACCAACATTTCGGCCCCCGGGGTCAGGCTTCGCAATTTGCTGGCGATGTGCACTTTTTCAGAGGGTGTCGCCTTATCAAGTCTTGACTTGTAATGGCCCACCTTTTTCCGGCGATGTCGCCGCCGCTTGATTTCTTTCCGACGTTCGCTACAACCCACGCGATTACTCCTTAACGACGAAACATCATTTGACACATACAGTTCAGCCAGCGAAGCCACCAGCGACCTATATTGTAGGGTCCAGCTGTTCGGGGGTCAACGCACGCCAGCTGGCGTGGGGTTCCTGATGCATACAGGCCCGGAGGTGATCTCGGTGACCGGTGTTCGAATCAACAGGTGGCTCCGCAAAGATCCCCCATAGCCCTTTAAGCCCTAGAATGAGGCTGATTATTTCAATTAGGGTCCTGATGGAATCGTTTCATGAGATTAAAAAGAACGTCTCTCCCGGTTTGAGATGCGAGTTGGTGTTAAGTCCTGCCAGCGTTAAAAATCGCTGGTACCTTGCTTGCCACCCTACTTTGAGATGCCGTGGACGACTCGTGTTCCTTACGTGATGAACAGGGGCTTGCTTCGACGTGTTGAGGATGTCAACGGAAGCGAAATGATTGACCACTGACAGGAGGGACGCGTATATTAAAAAAGAGACGCTCAGCCCCACATGGAAAGCGACAAGTATCATTCACGACTGATGGCGAAAGTGCGATTGGCGATGTACAGCAAACCATTCGTTTGCGTTGCGGCGCGCTCATGTCGACGTATTGATCTGGCCACTGTTGCTTTAATGCTTCTTACCGTGGGTGGAACGTCCTGCAGTCGTCCTGCCGCCCAGCGTGAGTATCCCGTCCAGCGGGACTTTCCCAACGTTTTGCTCATTTCGATCGACACGACTCGGCGAGACCACTGTTCCGCCTATGGCTATCAGCGACCTACGACTCCAGTGTTAGAAGAGTTGGGACAGCAGGGAGCGGTTTTCGATCTGGCGTACGCTCCCATTGCCACCACGGCACCCTCGCACGCAACGATGCTGACGGGTTGCTATCCGATCTCTCACCGTTTGATCAAGAACGGTTTGACGCTTGACGAGGACTACACAACGCTTCCCGAGATGCTCAGGCCACACGGTTTTCAGTCGGCGGCCGTGGTCAGTGCTTTTGTGCTGAACAGCAAGTTTGGCTTGGCACAAGGGTTTGACCATTACGACGATGACATACCTCCCGCTGAAACGACATGGAAGAAAGACGAGCTCCAAGGTCTGACAGTTCCACAAGGTTCCGTTGACCGCCGGGCAGACTTCACGAGTTCGCGTGCAATTCAGTGGCTGCGCGGGCAGCGTAATCCGGAACGACCATTCTTCATGCTCGTTCACTATTTTGCTCCCCACTTCCCTTACGTTCCACCGGAAGAGTTTGCTCAGCGTTTCGTCCCCGCCGGTGCTGTGCGCCAGTCCATGAGGGAACAAGTAGGGCTTTACGATGCGGAAATTGCCTATACCGACACAGAGATCGGACGCCTGCTAAAAGAATTGGAAACGCTTCAGATTGACCAGAATACGATTGTCGTTCTGACCGCCGATCATGGTGAGGGATTGAAGCAGCACGGCTACATGTTTCACGCCATACACATTTATGAAGAAGCGGTACGTGTACCACTGATCATTAGGTACCCGCCACAGATTTCGGCCGGCCAGCGTTTTTCAGAACCCGTTGAATTCACAGACCTCGTTCCCACCTTGCTGGATTTGTTGGAAATTGATGTACCGGCCGGTTTGTTTCAGGGAACCAATCTGGCAGGAGCCCTGCGCGGAGAGGCCGAATTGGATGCCAATCGTGCGGTCTTTCTGCATCGACGCCACTTCAGCGGTTTGTACCGTGGCGACCAATTTGTCAAGGGCGAGTTGTTTGGTATCCGAAAGGGAGATTGGAAATACATTGAAGGAAAAGAAGAGAATATGCGCCAGTTGTTCAATTTGCAGGACGATCCACTGGAAAGAAAAAATCTGGTCAACCAACATCCGGAAAACGCGCAACGGTTGGTACAAATCCTTGAGCAGTGGCAGCGCACCAACTACAACGCCAAGCCCGCCCTCAATAATATGACCGACGAGGATATCAGGAAGCTGCGTTCACTGGGCTATGTGCAGTAGGTGGTCTTGTCGCGTGTTCCCGGCAATGGTTTGAGCAGGACCAGGTAAACAGGCCGCTGGATGGGAGATCGGCGAAGCGACTCCCTCATTTCTGGAAAACCATCGCCCAATTCATTTTCCAGCATTGCCGGTGGAGTTGGGGAGGTCCGTTCCGCAAGCTTGGCAATGCATTTCTGTGGCCTCGGTTTCCAAACTAGTCGGGCGTAACCAGAATCCCGGGTTGAACGAGTGGCCGGTCGAACTAGCGTGGCCGGGGTGTTACGAGCCGACTCTGCCGCCAGTTTTGTGTCAGTGGCCAAGCGACCAGGAACACAACGAAGCAAACGAGAAATCCGACCAGTGCAGGAGGGATGTGTGCCACTGTTTGGCTGACTTTCGGATCAAACAGCGTTGCCACAGATGTCGCACCAAAGTTCCAGAATAAGGTTGCCGAAAACCCGCCAAACATTGCCAGGACGGAAGCATACACGCGCGATGGCTTATACCACAAAATACCCACGAAAAATGGCAGCACCATTGTGGGTCCCCAGACACTGTAAATGAACTCGATCCAGTCAATAATGTTCCGGAAGTACAACGCGGCGACAGCACAACCGATTCCGGCCAGCAGCGTCGTACCCTGCGCCACACGCAGCAACTGCCGGTCGCTGGCGTCCTTCCGCAGATGTCGACGATACAGATCCTCCATGGAGATAGTGGCAAGACTCGAAAGACAACTGTCAGCCGACGACATGACAGCGGCGATCAGGGCTGCGACCATGATGCCCGAAAACACCGGATGAAACAGGTTGCGCATCAGGGTCGGAAAAGCAACCTGTGGTTCACCTGCCACCTCGACGGCGCGCTCGATTTCGGAAGATCCCTGGCAAGCGGTGCCCAGGATGGAGGTGGTGAGTGGCATGAACAGGAGCAGCAGCAGTCCGGCTCCGGCCACGCCCCACTTGGCACTGGGACCGTTTTTTGCCATGAAACATCGCTGTGCAAACGGTGGCACCAACATTTCACCCAGGAAGTACACGCAGCCCAGTGTCACAATCCGTGTCAACGACCATTGGTCATTCAACACATCTCCCATCGTCACCGTGAGGTCGGCAGGACCACGGTTACCAACCAGCAGAATAGCCGCCGCAGTGAATCCTGCGACCAGGATTCCGAATTGTAAAATGTCCGTTCTGATGACGGCCCTTAAACCGCCCACCGTTGAGTAAAACACGGTGACGACTGCACCGATCAGGACAGCCGTTCGGTAATCGATTCCCAGCACAACGTTGGTGATCAGCCCCATCGCTACCATCTGGGCCGCAATCGCGCCCAGCAGGAAAATGACGCATATCGGCGCTGCGAGGCTACGGGCTAACAGTCCGAACCGGTACTCGAAGTAGTCTCCGACCGTGGTCATTTCCAAGTCTCGCAACTTCGGCGCGAGAAATAACCCGGAAACCACCAGGCTGAGATAGGATCCACAGGCAACCAGGGCGGCTCCGACCCCTGTCTGATAAACCCGGGTCACGACGCCAATTGACAGGCCACCGCCAATCATCGTGGCTGCTGTGGTCGCCAGGACGATATACCAGGGAATATTCCGTCCGGCCAGCGTATAGTCGATTGCCGTCCGTGATTTGGTGATACTACCAATGCCAATCAGCAGTAGCAGGACTAAATAGATCACCAGTGCCGAAATTTCGACGAGGTTACCGGAATCAATTGTCACAGCAGAGTCCAAGAAAAGGTTTCAACGGAATTCATGTAGCTCCTTGTGTTTCGCCACGTTTCTTACTTGTCCACCTTCTCGCAGTATGTAGTAAGGCGTGGCGGAGTTTCTCGGGCTTCGCTTTGCGGGCGAGTGCGAATGGAGTAAACTTTGCCATGGGTTTCATTGCCAGAGCGGTTGATCGGGGGCCTTCACTGCGACAGGACAATCAATGGTTGTGAATCCCAATTGTCTTGTAAGGAAGCTTAGCAGCTGTCAAACCACCTGTTAAGCGATCGTTCACGCCAATCTGAACACTGAAAAAGACAAGAAACCCAGCCGTAGAAAATTGGTCTGGATGGGTGGCCGAGTGGACTAAGGCGGCAGTCTTGAAAACTGCTGTACGGGAAACCGTACCGGGGGTTCGAATCCCTCCCCATCCGTTTCGGGTTGTTACAAGATTTCTCGACAGGACGTGTCGGCACGTGAGATAAGGTGGTCGTCCTTTGTTCTTGGTTTGTTCTCGTGCGATTGAGTGGCCGGACCATTGACCGATAGAGATCCTTCGTGAATGCTGCTGATCGTGTTTGTTCTGTACAGGGCCTTATTGTGTGCCTTCTGATTCAGGCATCGGTTGCCGTCGGTCTGGGCCGGACCACCACTTCAAGGTTTACCAGCCGAATTCGAACCACGGGTACAAGAAAGAGTACTTCGAGTGGGTTGTTGCCTGGTTGAAGAAATTTGGTTAAACCGTGGAATGGTTGGTTTGCCGACCCGGATGTGGCGACCGGCCAAAGATTTGCAGATGTTGTTTCCAACTCATGACCCAACCGGAAGGTGAACACCCTTGGTCGGTTCGGATGATTCCACGCCGTTGAAATCCCAGTCGGTTGGTTTGAAACGGTCCCTGGGGCCCGGCATTGCCATCGCGGTGGTTGTGGGGAACGTAATTGGTTCGGGGATCTTCCTGAAACCGGGAACGATTGCGGCCGATGGTGGTCGCTTTGATCTCATCATCCTGGTGTGGGTCTTCGGTGGCTTGCTCTGTCTGTTGGGTGCGCTTTGCTTTGCTGAACTGGCGGCCATGTATCCCCAGGCCGGCGGGATTTACGTCTACTTGCGCGAGGCCTACGGGAAACTGTTCGCGTTTTTGTTTGGCTGGACCGAGGTGATTTTCGGTAAACCCGCGGCCATCGGAGCATTGGCCGTGGCGTTTGCCGGCAAGTTTGCGTTGGCTTTCAATCGCGAACTTTCGGCCTGGGAACAGGTCGTAATGGCAATATTTCTGATCGGATCCTTGGCCTGGGTCAACATCATGGGGGTCTTGTGGGGAGGCCGTATGCAGGTTCTGACAACGGTCATCAAAGCCGGTTTTTTGGGCGTCCTGGCCGTGTTGCCTTTTGCCTTGGCGGCGTTTACCGAGCGGAGCCTTGACACGACAAACTACGGCACCGTGGTCACGGCCAACGAATCAAGTATGGCGGTTCAAATTGGCGCGGTACTGTTGGCCGTCATGTGGTCCTATAACGGTTGGCACGGACTCACCTCCCTGGCTGAAGAAGTCCGCGAGCCTCAGCGAAACATTCCGCTTTCATTGTTCGCCGGTATCGGCATCCTGATCGCTTTGTATGTGAGCGCCAATGTTGCCTATCATGGTGTGCTGTCGATGCAGGAGATGAAAGCAGCCGGACCGGATGCCGCGGAGCACATGTTGGATCGGTTACTCGGCCGCTGGGGGGTGCTCGCCATCTCAGCGGTGATCATGTGTAGTACCTTCGGCGCGATTAACGTCAACCTGCTCAACGCGCCCCGCATCATTTTCGCCATGGGCCGCGATCGCCTGTTGTTTCGCGGTCTCGGCAAGGTACACGCCGATTATCGCACACCCGTGACGGCGATCGTGGTGATGGCGCTGATGTCAACAAGCTTGATCGTGGCGGTGATGATTGCCAAGCATCTGGCGCAACACGCCACCCCGGACGCATTGCAATCGGAGATCGCCAGGAGGATTGTTGGAAGCCTTCAGGATGATTCCATTTTTGACTTGCTCACCAACTTTGTGATTTTCTCAGCAAGCATCTTTTATGCGCTCACGGTTTTGGCGGTGTTGGTGCTGAGGTTTCGTCAGCCGCAAATGAATCGGCCATACCGAACCTGGGGCTATCCGCTGACACCTGTTTTTTTCCTGGGGGTTTACACCTGGTTTCTCGTTCAAGTCTACAGCAGCCGGGAACTGGAGTCGCGCGTCGGGTTACTGCTGATTGGGATGGGAATTCCTGTGTTTTTCATTGGTCAATGGTGGAAGAGCCGCCGCTAGTCAAGCAGCGCGTCTCTGTAGCCGAATAGCGCCGGTTGGCCTCCGGTGTGCCAAAATAGTATCTTTCCAGAGATCTCCTGTTGCCGGACCAGATGAAACAGCCCGGCCATCGTTTTGGCAGTGTAGACCGGATCGAGAAACAGACCTTCGCACCGAGCCGTCAACCGCAAGGCTTCGACTGCCGCGTCGTTGAGTCGACCGTAGCCAAGGAGACATCCGTGAGGCGGATGTCGTCCGGTTCGATGCCCGGATCCTGGTTGAGCATCGTGGACAGTTTTTCCAAGTGCCCGGCAATGCGTTGTCCTTGGGACAGTGTATTACGTCGAGGGCAGATACCGGTGATGACAATCCGGCTTCCCAACGCTCGCAGTCCGAAAAGAAGTCCGGCGTGGGTGGCGCCGCTTCCCGAGGTGACCACCAAGTGGTCCAGGGGAAGCGACTGTTGGTCTAGCTGAATCAGCAATTCGTGGGCAGTGTCGATATAGGCGAGCGCTCCCAACGGATCATGTTCTGGCCCGAGTGGAATGATATAAGGGACGGATCCACCTTGCCGTAGTTGCCCGGCAATCTCGCCGAGTTTCTCGTCGGCTCCGGCTTCGTCCTCTCCAACCGGATAGCTGTGGAGTGTCGCCCCGAGAATACGGTTCAACAGGACGTTACCAGAGATCGATACAAGGCGTCGACCTGCTGGACTCGTTCTTCCAATTGGATGTGACACTCCATTCCCATCCGTCGGGCTGCCGCCGCTGCCACGCGAACAAAGTTGGATTGAACGGCGCCTGTGATGAGGATCGTATCGACCCTCTCTTTGACCGCGTGGCCCAAATAGTACTCCAATTGGCGAACCTTGTTACCACCGAAACCGAGTCCCGTACAGTCGTCTCGCTTGACGAAGAGTGAAACTCCGGCGAAATGTGCAGATAATCTGTCCATGGCTTCCAGCGGTGTTGGCAAGTGGGCAAGATGGCAGCGTGGAAATGTCCGGAGTTGCTCCACAACACCTTTGTCGTTGAAGTCCTTGTCATTCATCACGGCACCTCGGGAAGACCGGTTATCAGCAACGTGATACTCGTGGCCAGTAGAATCAGAAGAAGACCGACCTTGATTTGCTGCCGCGATAAGTGTGGCTCAAGCACATGACCGGCAGCAATGCCGATTACCATCGCGGGTAACAGCATCAAACTCATCCAGAGTGTCGTAGCCGTGATGCGCGCCAGTCCTAATTGGAGTGCCAGCGCCGCTCCATAAGCTGCCACGAAGTATGTAAACAGTGTTGCTCTTACCGACCGTTCTGAATCGCATTGTGCTCGGAGCGGGCCGATCACGGCGGGCCCCGGCATTGCCAGGCAGACTCCCATTGCACCGCTCAGGATGGAGGCTCCTAACAGGAAGGGTGACGGTCGCTTGGATGTTGTGGGGGCGGTCGTGACGGGGCGCCTGGCAACGGAAATTGCAAACAACAACACGGCGGCGCCAGCGAGCAATTTTAGCGTCCCAGGATCCACAGATCGAAATGCTGCCAGGCCGATTGGCAAGCCAATAGCCCCGCCGACCACCAGAGTCGCGAGGACAGTCCTGTTGCAGTTTTGATACGAGCGAACCGAGAGGAGGACGGACATCACCAGGCTGAGGATGATCGTAATCTGTACGGCCGATGAGCCTGTCAGGGTGATCAGCAAAAATGGCGTTGCAATCAGGCCAAAACCGATACCTGTCGTCGATTGAATCAGTGCCGCGAAAAACACCGCTGCGAACACAGCAATTCCAGGAACTTCGGCTGGCATGTTGATCCTGACATTCCCGCTCGGACCCATCGTCCTGAACATTCAATTGCGAAAAGTTCTACCCAGATTAGCAGAACGGCGGGACAGCGCACAACGGGCATTCAAAGGCGTCAGGGTTTGACCACACGACCGGCCGCTACGCCGAAGGGTGAGCCAGTCGGCACAAACCATCTTCAGATCAGCAGGCGGCCCGATTGGCCAACAGCGCATGTTATTTTACGATCGACAGGTCAGTCCGCCATCGACGACCAGTTGAGTTCCGGTGATGTACCGCGCCTCGTCAGATGCGAGAAACAGAGCGGCGTGGGCGACGTCCCAGGCATCTCCCATGTGTTTCATGGGCACCTGATCGTTTCGCATCTTGATCATCTGTTCGACGTCGCCGTCGGCATACACGTCCTTCAGAGGTTCGACGATCATCGGCGTATTCATCAAGCCGGGTAGGATCGAGTTGGCCCGAATACCCTGCTCTGCATACTGCAGGGCAATCGTTTGAGTCAGTTGCAGGATTGCCCCTTTGCTGGTGCTGTAAGATGCGCAGGGATAGCCGATGTAGCGGATCCCGGTTACCGAAGAAAGATTGATGATCGTACCGGACCCCTGGTCCTCCATGACGGGCAGTACGTGCTTGCAGGTGAGAAACATACTGGTCACGTTGACCCGGAGCACCCGCTCCCAGCTTTCGAGGCTCGTCTCGACCGGTCCACCTGCCTCGATAATGCCGACGTTGTTGTGGAGCACGTCGAGTCGTCCCCAGGTGTCGACGCAGCGGGCGACGATGCCTGCGACCTGGTCAGAATCGGTCACATCGACCTTCTCGACCAGGTACTCGCCACCCTCCTGGCGAATGATCTCAGCCGTCTCATCGACAGCTTCCCGATTGATGTCGATCAGACAGACTTTGGCGCCTTCCCGAGCGAACAGGACCGCTGTGGCCTTCCCGTTTCCCCACCCGGGTCCGGATGAACCGGCCCCTGTTATCAGTGCCACCTTATCCTTGAGTCGCTCGCCCATCGCGTGGACCTCCTTTCTGTGTGCCCGGTGATCGACAGCAGAATACCGTAGCCACCGTCCCCCTGCCCGGCGAGACATGTTAATCCATAACGGGAGGAAACGATGATGGCAAGCAGGGAGTTGGAACCCGTTGTGCCGATAGTCTGTGGCGGGACATCCCGCCGACAGGACTGGAACGACCTCTCCAGAGAAGGGATTACCCGATTAAAAAATGCACCGGTGTGGGCCTCAAT
>Ga0310120_10000988_pt1 | contig 21603 bp, 26 predicted proteins | sample CB27_AW_983_MG_FD_203506 | JGI IMG/M metagenome (GOLD analysis project Ga0310120, IMG submission 203506) | Marine microbial communities from Western Arctic Ocean, Canada - CB27_AW_983 | ecosystem: Environmental > Aquatic > Marine > Oceanic | place: Canada: Western Arctic Ocean | collected...
GTAGGGTCAACTTTTCTCTGTGACAATCCGCGAGTATCATGTCCCCGATTTGGAGGCTGAGTGATTATGCGTACATCTGTTCTTGTTGTAGTAGCCCTCGTAGCGGGCGGCTGGCTGGCCGGGCCCGCGTTTCTACAAAGCCTGGGACCGACCGGGCCAAGTCCGTATGAGGTCGTCGAAAACTGGGTTACGCCGTTTGCGGATGAAGGATTCGCGTTTGGCGGGAACTCGGGTGTGTTTCCTGAGTCGCCAGACCGCATCTTTGTGGTCCAGCGCGGCGAGACAAAGCTGCCTGATCCCGTCCCCCCCGGCTTTGCCGGTTTTGTCGGGTCAATCGGCATAAATGCGCTCAGGGGCGAAGGCCGGACCTGGCAGAACTGTATCTATATCGTCGATGGCGACGGTAACCTGATCGACGTCTGGGATCAGTGGGACCATTTGTTTGAAGGCTCGGATGGCCCCGGCCCTCACCGTATTCGAATAAGCCCCTACGACCCGGAGCGTCGAGTGTGGGTGGTGCACGAGACTGGAAATCAGGTCTTCGTGTTCTCGAATGATGGCAGTGAGCTCTTGATGACCCTTGGTGAGAAGGATATGCCGGGGGACGACGAAACCCACTTCGGCAAGCCTCAGGATGTGGGCTTTTTGCCGGACGGACGGATCCTCATCGCCGATGGCATCGACAATTCGCGGGTGGTGATCTACGACGCTGAGATGAACTACATCACCGAGTTTGGCGGAAGTGGGAACGGTCGGGGTGAATTCAATCGGGTCCACTCGCTCGCCACGGGCCCGGATGGACGAATCTTTGTCGCGGACCGCGACAACCAGCGTGTCCAGGTGTTCAACGAGACGACTCGGTCGGCGACGTGGTATCACCCCAACATCTCACCCATCGCGGTGTGGCCAGGGTTTGACCTCCCGCTCGATATCATCGTGAACGACTACAACGTGTGGGTGACCGACGTGGGTGGAGGGACCGCCACCGTCGTCAAACTCGACCTGAACGGGAACGGCCTCTACTCGTGGGATCTGCCCACCGAGGGACCGGGGGCGTTTCTCGAGATGCACTCGTTTGGTGTCGATACGGACGGCAACCTCTATGGCGCCGACAACCAACACGGACGGGTCCACAAGCTTGTGCCAAAACCGGATGCCGACCCAACCTTGTTGATTAGCACCCCGTGGGTCGCCGCTACTGACTAAGTCGGACAAACCCAGCACAACGCACCACTGAATAGCGTTGGGAGGCTCGAGCAGGCGACGAAGCGGCTCAATCCGCCGCTTCGTAGGCCTGCTTGAGCCACCCGACACGCTCTTGGTCTACTTCGGCCGGCGCGGCCACGCTGACCTGGTGGCTGGTCATCGATACGCTCCTCCTACCATGTCACCGACCCTGCATAATGAACGTTGCCGGCGGCGTTCCGATATGTCGTGGTGAACCCAAGGCGTCGCGACTGGCTATCCAGATCGAGTGCGACAAGGGGAAGCAGCCCGGCGGCGTTGTTGTCCTGGACCGAGCCGGGGGTGGCCGAGACCTCGAGACTCGCGGTCTCGGTCACCCGCAGCGCCAAGTCGAACTTCGCAAGCGTGTCATCGATTTGGTTTGACACCCGTTCCGCCTGGCTATCGTCCTCCACCACCTCAACGCTCACCACCATGGATTGACCGGCCGCCATCGAAGCCTCCAGAAGAGTGGCCGGCTCAAACTCGTTGCGTCCGCACATACGCCACCTCCCGGCGTCACCAGGAAGTTGCCGGCGTCCGCTCGCCGCGCCTGTCCACGACACGACGACAAACACTTCGTCGTCAAACTCGTTCGCGTCGTTCTGGTCGAGGCAGTCCAATTCAGCCAGCCTCAGTTGGATCTCCACGCGCACGCCGGATTCCGCTGTCGACGGTGAGGGCCCGGCGTCCGAGCCCACGAGCTCGTCGGTCGGAACCGGCGAGCAGCCAACGGCCGCCATCCAGAGGCACATCACGCGGAGGCCGCTCGCCGAGAAACTTCGTGACTTCACCATGCCGGGCTGATCATAATATTGCCTCCCTGGCGCCAGGAACGCCGGCGCACCCCGAAAGGAACTCTCATGAACAGGACCCTTGCTCCCACTGTGTACATTGCGGCGCTCCTTCTTGTCGGCGTCATGGTGACGACACCGGTTCGACCCGCGGCGCAGCCGTCCCCTCATCTCCTGGACGTCGTCGAGCTGCTGGAGAACGGCGACGTCGTGTTTGGGTCGTTCGCAAACGTCGAGTCTGGCGCGAGCGGCGCGATCGAGATGTCTCGCTCCCAGGCCGACTACATCTTCTTTGACATGGAGCATGGCTCGCTCGACATGAACGCGATGCGCGTGTACATGCAGTATCTTCTCGACCCCGCCCAGATCCTCCGTCGGGGACGCCCGGGCACGGACAAAGCGGTGTGGGTACGCGTTCCAGCCAATGGCCGAGAAATGAACGAGTGGATGATCAAGAACGCGCTCGATCAAGGCGCCCACGGAATCATTGCCCCGCATATCGAAACCGCCGAACAGGCCCTGCACCTGGTCAAGTCAATGCGCTATCCCCAGCGTATCGGGGCAACCGACACGGAACCCGAGGGCCTTCGGGGTTCGGGCCCCGGCAGCGCCGTGCGGTATTGGGGCATCTCCGGCGCGGAGTATCTCGCGAAGGCGGACGTGTGGCCGCTGGACCCAAACGGCGAGCTTCTCAACATGATTCAAATCGAGAACAAGCTCGGAGTGGCCAATGTGGAAGAGATCGCCAAGGTGCCTGGGGTCAGCATGCTCATGGCCGCACCGGGTGACCTCGGCATGGCCTACGGCGGCGACGCGGAGGGCATGGAGGAGGCGATCCAAACGGTGCTCCGCGCGGCCACAGCGGCCGGCCTCCCATGCGCCATCACCGCCAACGCGAGTGACGTCGAACGTCGTATTCAAGAGGGCTTCCGCGTACTCATCGGCGGACCGGAGATGATCGCGGTCGGTCGCCGTGCCGCCGGCCGAGACTAGTGGACTGTCTTAGATCAAGGTTTACCAACAGCGGTGCTGCGACGTCCGGCCGGCAAGGCGCGACGAGGGTGACGGCTCACGCCGTCATCGGAGATCCTCGGCGGCATCCGGAGCGGCCGGTTCTTCGAGGCGAGCGCCCGCGAGGATTCCCGCCATGGCGTAGTTCCCCTCGTGACAGGCGTATTCGAAAATCGAGACACGGTCGGTGATCTGCCTCATCGGTCTCGACACCGTCCATGGTCGGGTAAAGGTGTCGGGATCGGTGACGGTGAACTCGTAGCCGAGCGTGCCGTCATCCACACGCGTGTATCGCTCGACGAGATGTAAATTCTCACGCGACCCCTGATAGCTCGTCTTCGCGCTGAAGTTCGTGGTCTCGACGACAAGGGTATCGCCCTCCCAGTGACCGCGGGAGTCGCCCATCCATTGGCGGACGGCCCCAGGCAGGTGAGGGCGCCCGTCAAGCGGGATGATCCGCGCTTCATGAATCAGCTCCTGGAACACCACGACGTAGCCGGGGCTCTGGAATATCTGATAGTTACTGCTATACCAGCTGCCGATACCATTCCACCCACGCGAGACACACCGTGTCCAGGGACTCAAGTCCGTGTATGTGTCAGGAGAGGTCGCCGGCCCCCGTGTACTCCGCACGACGCGTTCACGTTCGATTCTCTGTTCACCCTCTGGTGAGAGCGTCGGGATTCTTCCACCGGGCGGATCAACGATGAGTGACGTGCGGCTCAGAGGTGTGCCGATGTCGCGCCAAAACGCATTGTAGTTCCCAACACTCCCCGGACGAGGCGGGAGGTCAAAGCTCTCTCGATTCCCGCTCTCGATAGTCTCGGCTTCCTCCGCCGTCAGGGTCGGTCTCCCGGCCAGCGCCCCCTCGAGGGGGCGCTGCAACGGGGTGGAGGTTTGACTGTTCCATTGCCCTTGGAGATCGGGGTCACCCCAGGCGGTGATCGGCGGCGCCCACGAGCCCGCGCCGGGCGGTGGTTGACCCGCGGCGGACACGGCGCGGCAGAGTATCAGTGCCGTCATCATCGATATCGTCAGCGTCATTGGCGTAGTAAACGCGCGGTGGGTCATAGCAAGCCTCCTCGGGCCAGGGATGGCGTCCCTATTTTGACCCATCTCATCATGTCATCACCGGTCGCCCGGGCTGAAGGCCAAAGTATCCGCCTGCCTCCAGAATCGGATGCACTATCCTTTCGCTGGTGTTTTCTCGGCGTCCGGCGGTAGTTCCAGCCGTGGTCCGACCCCCGGTCGCCGCCCTGGTGCCAAAATTTGGCGTCCAGGCTGTGTGTCTGGACGTGATGTCCCGGAGGACGGTTGATGAAACTTGTACTCAAAATCGCCTCGAGCGCCGTGGGGATCCTGGCGGTCTCCGCTGGCCCGTCTACGCTGCTTCGCGCCAGCCCACAATCGCAGGCTCCACAGACCGTGGAAACAGATCGACGGGCCGCAGAGCACGGCGATGCAGATGCGCAACACCGGCTGGGGCGTGCATACCAGGACGGCAATGGCGTCGTCCAGGACGAGACAGAAGCGGTTCGCTGGTATCGTTTGGCGGCGGCGCAGAGTCATCCGTGGGCCCAGAACAATCTTGGCAACGCGTATGCCAACGGTCTTGGGGTGCCGCAGGATGCAACCGAAGCCGTGCGCTGGTTCCGCCTCGCGGCGGACCAGGGATACGCCGTTGCCCAGGGCAACCTGGGAATGGCGTATACCGCCGGGGTCGGGGTTCCTCAGGACTCAGACGAGGCAGTGCGGTGGTTCCAGCTTGCCGCGAGCCAGGAGCACGCCCCCGCTCAGCACCACCTCGGGATGGCGTTTGCCAACGGCGGGGGCGTCCCGCTCGACCCGGCGGAAGCCATGCGGTGGTTTCGCCTCGCAGCCGAACAGAGCCACACGAACGCGCAGCACAATCTCGCGATTGGGTATGCCAACGGCCTGGGGGTGCCGCAAGATGCCGCGATGGCCATGCGGTGGTTTCAGAGCGCGGCTGACCAAGGGCACGTGGTGGCTCAATACAATCTCGCGATTGGGTATGCCAACGGTCTGTGGGTGGCTCAAAATACCACGACAGCGGCCCAGTGGTATCGGATCGCATCCAACCTGGGATACGGCCCCGCGGGAGACGACCTGCCCGCACTTGAGGCGACTATGACCGCTGCTGAGATCGCCGAGGGGAGACGCCTCGCGCGCGCGTGGTTGCGCGCCTTCCAGCCCTAGCCCAGAGGATCTTCCCAACCGCTGGCCGGGAAGACGTGTCTACAGTGGTGGGTGACCGAACGCGAGCTGATCGACCAGGCCCGCCGCGGGGATCAAAACGCCTTCGGGGAACTGGTCGACCGACTACAGAGCGTTGGATAGACCTCGCGACGCCGAAGCGCATCTGGCCATCCTTGCCGAGGATCCAAACGACCTCGTGTCGCGTTTCGCACTCGCCGACTTCTACGTGTTTGAAGGGCGAGAGGACGAAGCAACCGATCTGCTCGAAGACCTGGTTCAACACGCAGACGTCTTTGCCTTGGCCCAGATGCGACTTGCAGGGCTCGTCCATGCCGCGGGTCGCCTCGAAAACGCGTACACGATGCTCAAAGAGGTCATCACTCGGGAGCCGATGAACCCAGCGCCGTATGTCCTCCAGACGCGTTGGCTCCTGCTCGACGGAAAGTTCGAAGAGTCTCTTGTCTCGGCGCAGAAAGCAGTCGAGCTAGGTCCGGATATTCCGGACGGCCACCACCTGATCGGTGAGGCTCGTTTGGCCTCAGGGAATCTGCGTGGCGCCGCGGAGGCGTTCAGCGAGAGCCTACGGCTGGCCCCTGCTTCGAACCTTGCGCGGATACGGCTCGTCGGGTTGTATCTGCAACGAGGCGACGCCGAGACGGCTGTCGCGTTCGCATCGGATGCGGTCCAACGGGAGCCCAACAACGCCGCCGCGCGCCTGGGGTTGGCCCGGGCACTGACCGCGCGAGGAGAGCCAGAGCAGGCCGAGCCCGAGGTCCGTCTTGTACTCGACACGCTTCCGGACCTCCCGGAAGCCCACAGTCTCTTGGGGTCCATCCTGGGGGCTCAGCACAAACTGTCGGACGCCCGCTTGTCGTTCGAGCGTGCACTGGAGCTTGACGGCGAATCGCTCGAGGCGTTCAGTGGCTTGGTATCCGTCGATATTTCAGAGAATCGCGTCGACCGCGCCCGAGCACGTATCGGTCAAAGGCTGAACGCCCCTTCGTCGCGCAATCCGCCACTCCTGGCCTTCGCCGCGAGAACCTACGCGACCGCCGGAGACAGTGCGACCGCGGAAAGCGCGCTTACCGAAGCCATTCAGCGCGATCCGCCGTATCTCCCCGCATACCAGTTACTGGCGACCATGTATTTCGCGCAAGGACGGCTCGATGAGGCGAGCGAGAGATACCAAGAGCTCGTCGAGCGGGTCCCAACCTCAATCCCGGGTCAGACAATGACGGCGGGGATCTTGACTCTTCAGGAGCAAACCGAAGAAGCCACAGAGCAGTACGAGGCGGTTCTCCGGATCGACCCTCAGGCAGTGGTTGCCGCAAACAACCTGGCGTACACCATGGCCGAGGAGGGGCGCGACTTAGATCGAGCGCGTGAACTTGCGCAGACCGCGCGGGCTCAAGCACCAGACAGCCCCGATACCGGCGATACGCTGGGGTGGGTCTACTACAAGCAAGGTCTTCTCAGTTTGGCAATTCCTCTCCTTCAGAAGACCGTGGCGAAGCGCCCGGACGAACCCATCTACCACTACCATCTCGGCATGGCGCTTCTCGAAGCCGGGGATGAGAGGGCCCTCGCAGAGCTCCAGCGGGCGCGCTGGACCCGAGCCTTCAGTTGCCAGCGCCAGCGCGCAACAACTGCTGACCGCGCGCTAAGCAGCCTAGCCGAAGTGGCCTTTGGGCTTTGCCAGCTTGAGCGGCGGACTGGCCGAGTTCGCGGATTGACCACGCAGGCGCCGAGCTATCGCGGCTGCCGATTCCGACCCGTCCGGGCCATCCCTAAGTTCACTTCCGTTACGGGCCGATGACTCGCAGCCACCCAAGGTGGTTCGTCGATGGGCACGACCGATAGAGAGCTGCCACACAGTGTCAAAACCATTTGGAACGCCCACTTCCGCACGACATCTTCCTGCGACGGCTGGACCGTCCGGTCACCGAAAGCCTGCAGACCTCCGTGCTCGGGCCGTGATCGGTCAGTCGGCGATCGACGACCAGTTCCCAACAATGTGCTCAGCGGTGCGCCAGGCCAACGCTTGCGCCGAAAGCGTGGGGTTGCGCGCGCCGCTTGTCCCCATCACCGACGCGCCGAGCACGCCCAGGTTTGGCACTTCGTGAGACAGACCGTATCGGTCTACAACGTTCGTCTCGGGGTTGTCCCCCATTCTCGTGCCGCCGTAGGCATGGGTCGTGACACCCATCGTTCGACCGAGACCGCCCCGGATGATGTCGATCGCGCCCGCGTCGCGATACCACGCTTCCATCTTGTCTTGGAGAAACTCGGCGATGGCGAGCTCGTTCTGCTTGTATTCGGCCGTGATCCGCACGACCGGGTCGCCGTGATGGTCCCGGACCGACGGGTCGAGGTCGAGATAGTTCGACTCATACGGCAACGTCGTCTTCTGAATGTAGGCCGTATTGGTTCGATCCGCGTTCTCTCGGATAAAGCGTTTCCAGGCCGATCCCCACGACGGGGCGCGTCCGAACGTGCTCATGCTGGCGGCCGAGATCGGACGCCGGTCCGAATAGACCCACAGGTTGCCACCGCCGATGAAATCGAGACCAGTATGGTCGAAATTGTCGTCGGCCCACTCGTCGACGGCCACACCTTGCGCCGGCAATCCGTACCACGCCCGCAGGTCGAACGGAAACAGCGCTGTCACGGGCGCGCCTTGGTGATGGCTAAGGTAATGCCGCCCCACCTGCGCATGGTTGTTGGACAGTCCTATCGGAAACGCGGGTGATAATGAGAGCAGGAGCAAGCGGACATTTTCGTAGGTGTAGCTGGCCAAGAGAACCAGGCTCGCGGGCTGGAAAAACTCTTCGCCGGCCTGCACGTAGGTGACCCCCGTCACCCTACCGTTGCGATCGGACTCGACCCGTCTCACGTGAGCCTGGGTGACGACATCAAGGTTGCCCGTCGACTCAGCGCGAGGAATCGTGGTCACCGCCGTCGAGTTCTTGGCATCGACGTGGCATCCCCCTCGGTTACAGAAACCGTGATACATACAGCCGGAGCGTTCCTGATACGGCTGGCTATTGACCGCCGCGGGACCAGGAAATGGTGTCCACTCGAGCGACCGAGCCGAGTCCGCCATACGGTCGAGAAAACCGGTCCACCGGAGGGGGGGCATCGGATACGCCCGTCGCCGGGATCCTTCGAACGGGTTGCCGCGCCGGTCAATCACGCCGGCAATGTTGCCCGCCTGACCCGAGATTCCGATCTCGTGCTCGATACGGTCGTAGTAGGGCTCGAGCTCTTCGTAGCCAAACGGCCAGTCCTCGACAGTCGACCCTTCCGGAATTCTGGACGCTCCGTAGCGACGTGTCGTCTCGGTCACGACCTTGAAGTCCCAGGGATTGAGTCGCCAACTCTGCGCCCAATAGTGCAGCGTCGTGCCGCCCACGCCGTTCATCATCGGGTGGGTCGAGGCTCTCGTGGTCGGCGTTGAACGATTCGGGCGCTGGGTAGGAATCTCGCGTTGAGCCTTTTGCACCGAGAATGGCCACGCTCGCACGTTGTTACGAATCTCGTCCGGCGCGAAATCACGTTTTGTCAAACGTGAGCCAGCTTCGAGTCCCACGACCTTGAGTCCAGCCGAGGCCAGCGGCAACGCCGCTACGCCGCCAGCGGCGCCAAGACCCACGATGACCACATCGGTAGGGGGCAGATTAGTCGGCATGGTCACCTCCGGTGCCGGTGCCCACGCGTGGCCGAGATCGTCGAGCGCTGGCCTTGTTGAATGTGCCCCAGTCATAGGCCGAGCGACGATACGGCGGTAGATCGCCGCTTTCCAGACGGGTCTGGTCCTGTGGTGTCACCGCCGTTCGCACGCCCGGATACCGAATCAGATCCCAGCCCACGAAATTCGCGTTGCCGCCGTAATACGGATCTCCAAACGTACCTTGGATGACGTGGCTCCGGACCATCCCAAAGAAGGCCGCCGAGCTCCCGACAAAACCGGCGCCGGCTCCGGTCGCCGCGCCCGTTTCGATATCGATCAACGCCGACAGACGATCCGTTGCGGACAGGTCCACAAACGCTCCCCCCCGAGAGGAGCGGCAATACCGGTCAAAGGCTGCGAGTCCTGAACGATACGCATCGTGTGACTCGGACAGCGCGCCACCCAACGCTCGATCAATGTAGTGCACCGCCCGCGCCTCGACCGCGCCCGGGCCATCCTCGTCGGCAGGGATCAAATGGTCGGCAATGGCCTCGAGCAACTCGGCTTCGCTTGCGGTGAGATGTTCGAGGGGCTCTGGGAGAGGGGCGCCCGCGGCAGCGTCGGGTGCGGTTTGTTGGGCGATTGCACCGGCCACCGGCGAGACGACGGACGCACCCGTCAACTCCGTGGCACCGACCGCGGCCGCCGCCCCCACGGCCCCGGCACTACGTAGCAAGTCGCGACGGGTCAGACCCCGCGGTCGATCGTGTGCCATCATTCACTCCTATTGGCAGCCCGCTAGCCCGCGAACCGCTCGTAGACCGGTACGAGCTCTCCCCGACCAATGATGTGACCGTCCATTGCCTCGAGAAGGTCTGCTCGCGTGAGGCCCGGGCCAAGCCCCAGTGCCTCGTCGAGCGCATACACGACAAAATGATAAAGGTGCGGTGTCCCGGACGGGGGCGCGGGTCCACGATAGTACGGACGCCGCCATCCGTTCAAGCCCTGGACGGCACCCTCTAGTTCTCTTGGCATCGCCCGCTCCGCAACGATCGGAAGCCCCTCGGGCAGTCCGGTCGCCGTCGGGGGAATGCCATAGATGATCCAATGGACCCATGGCGGCGGGTTGCCCGCGCCAAAGTCCACGCACATGACGGCCAATTCGCGGGTTCCGGCCGGCGGATCACTCCACGTCAAGGGCGGCGATAGGTTGTGGCCATCCGGCGTGTAGTCCCGCGGCATCGTCCCGCCCGCGGTCAGGGCAGGGCTCTCGACGACAATGGGCGCGGCGGGGTCGATGTAATCAGGCGATACCTGGGCGCGGGCGAGAAAGACCGCCGTGACAGCCATGCCCACGGTCAACCCTACCCGAACTACCATGAGTCGATCGGTCGTCATATTCATTGTGTGTCCGCTTCCGTGCGCAACCCTGTCGGCTCATACACCGCGCGGTGGCCGGTGCCATAGTGTAGCGCCACCCAGCCACATCACTGCCAACGAAACACCCGCACCGCAAGGACAAAACTGAGCGTACCCCACAAGACCAGCACGGTGAGCTCTCCACCGATGCCTGGCGACTCATCCCCGTTCAACATGACGCCGCGCAAGGCGTCGACCAGGGCGGTGAGTGGCAGCAGTTGGATCACCGGCTGCGCCACATCCGGAAACTTTGTAGAGGCAAAAAACACTCCGCTCAGAATCCACATCGGAACCATGACCACGTTCATGATGCCGGAGACCCCTTCGATGGTCCGCGCTCGACTCGAAGTCAAAAGCCCGATCCCACCAAACGAGAGGGCCCCCACCAGCGCCACCGCAAAAAGGTTGGTCAGCGCGCCTTCCACCGGCACCCCGAACATCCACCACGCGAATCCCAGTAGCGCCAGCATCTCGAAGCCCAGGAACGCGAGACGTGAGAGGACCAGCGAGGCCAAGAAGTGAGAGCGTCGCATCGGCGTGGCGACCATGCGCTTGAGCAGCTTTCGCGAGTGGGCCACGACGACGGCAAAGCCCATCCCCCACATCCCGGTGCCCATGATGTTCATCCCGAGCAACCCCGGGACCAGCCAGTCAATATATCGGCTGCCGGGAGTCGCGACCTCCTCTGTCTGCGCCCACCCCGCGCTCTCGCTGCCCTGGAGGGCCCGATCGACGAGGAGCCGCGTCCAACGGCTCTCTCCGGACGAGCGGGATCCAAGCGATACGTGGGCGGGCTCCCTGGCACCACCACGACATGAGCTCGACCGTCGCGCAAGACGGTCAACTCCTCCTCGGGGGTCACCCTGAACGGGCTCAGATCCCCGGTGTGTTCGAGCTGCGCCATCACACCGTGGTCACCGTCGCCCACGCGCACTCCAACGGGCATCAGCTCGTCGCTCTGATTCTCGAACGCGATTCCGAGCGACAACGCCATCAGGATCGGAAACACAAAGACCCAGAACACCATCTCCGGCTCTCTCAACATCAACTTGAGCCGAGCCTTGGTGAGCGCGACCCGGGGGATGACTCGACGCGCCCGTCTCACTCATCGCGCAAATGCCTTCCGGTAAGTGCCACAAAGACGTCTTCGAGTGTCGCCGTGTGCGACATCAGCTGGTGGAGCCCGAGCCGCTCGTCCTCGGCCATCCGCAGGAGGCCAGGAAGCGTATTCTGGAGACTGGCCGTCGTGAGCTGCCACACCGACGCGTCGCGTCGGACGGATTCGACGGACGGCAGCGTGTTCAAACGCTCGGTCAGACCGGCAGCGTCTATTCGCTGGTCATCTGCTCGCTGGTCATCTCCCTGAACGGCGCCCCGGTCCGCGCTCCAGCTCGAACTCGATCACGTGGGCGGCGCCCAGCGACTCGATCAGCTCGCGCGGTGTCCCCGCCGCGATGATCCGCCCGCGGTCGACGATCGCCACTCGGTCGCACAGCATCTGGGCTTCGTCCATGTAGTGCGTCGTGAGCAGGATGCTGTTCCCCGCCTCGCGAAATCGATGCAGCACGTCCCACAGCTGACGACGCGACTGCGGGTCGAACCCGGTTGTGGGCTCGTCGAGAAACACGAGGTCGGGGTCGCCCACCAACGCGCAACCCACCGCGAGGCGTTGCTTCTGGCCGCCGGACAGCTTGCTGACCCAAGTCGCCGCCCTGGTGCCAAGACCGAGTCGACGGTGTGTCCTCGCCGATAAAACGACCGAAAGAGGTCGAGCGTCTCGCTGACGGACAGCCTCTCGTCGAGCTGAGTTTCCTGCAAATGGATGCCCAGTCGCTGCCTCAGCTCATCATCGTGGCGTCCGGTGCCCCAGCGACGACCGAGCGCCTCGGCTCGACCATCGTCTGGCGACAGCAGACCTTCAAAAATCTCAATCGTCGTGGTCTTGCCGGCTCCGTTTGGCCCGAGTAGTCCAAAGCACTCACCCTCGTCTACCTCGAGGTCGAGGCCGTCGACCGCCACGACGTCGCCGTAGCGTTTGACCAGACCCGAGCACGCCAGGGCACGCATGGCTTCCCGGGCTATACCGGCCGGCGACCGACAAAGAGCTCATACGATCCCAGTGGCCACCACTCGGCGAGCTCGGCATACAGCTTGAGGGGCATCGATGCGGGGCAGCGTATGTTCTCACCGCCTCGAGTTGCAAGTGCGTTACTATGGGACCGTTTCACAGGTCCCGCCCGCGTGCCGAGAGGAGAACCAACATGAGGTTGCCCGCCCACCACCGCCTACTGGCCCACCGATCCCTCAGAGCGCAAATCGGTGCGGTCAGCATCCTCCTCGCGGCCAGCTCAATCCCGGCCGTCGCGCAGCAGCCACTAGTCGACGACTCGGGCGTGGTCCGTGAAGAGGCCTACGACCACTTGAGGCGCACGCTGCTCGGTTCCGACCAGGTGTATGAAGGAATCAACGGACCTCAGATCAAAACGTGGCTCGAAGAGGTCGTAGCAATATCCAGACAGAGCCGCGACGACGGCCACAAATACTGGGGCCGTATCGCCGGCACCGACTACGAACGGATGGCATCGGAATGGACCGAGGCCCAGTTTGAGCGGCTCGGCCTCAAGGATATCCATACCACAGAGTTCGAGCTGGGGCCGCAGTGGTTCCCCATCGAATGGGAGCTCGCCGCGACGGGCAACGGGCAGACGCTGGACTTCCCGTCCGCCAATCCAGCGATGCGCGGGGAGGCGATCCCCGAGGGCGTGGAAGCAGAAGCGGTCTGGGTCGGGTTGGGGACCCAGGCCGACTTCATCGGCCGTGACGTGGCTGGCAAGGCCGTGGTGATTCAGACCATCCTCGCGCCGGGCCAAATGGGCAATTCCGCGTCGTGGGAAGGCGCGACCATCCGTGCCCAGGAGGGCGGAGCGGCGCTCATCATCGGCATCTGGGGATACGCGGGCAACTTCGCCATCTGGCAGAGTCTCAACTCGTTCCAGATGGTCCGGAACGCAGACGGAACATCGCAGTATGTGAACCAGCGCGCGACAACCCCGGGCTTCTTCATGGGCTACGAGGACGGCCGCGCCCTCCGCGACCTGATCGCCACCGGCGAGCCGGTGACCATCAGCGGGCGCTCCACCTCCGAGCTGCGGGAAGGCCTGTCCAGCCCGAGCATCTTTGGAACCCTGCCGGGAGCACAGTCGGGTGAGCCCGACGAGACCATCTTTGTCATGGCCCACATGGACGGCTACTACGACGCCGCCCTCGACAACGCGTCGGGGATGGGCGTCATGATTGCGCTCGCCGAGCACTTCGCCCAGGTGCCGCAGGCCGATCGGCGACGAAACATCACGTTCATCGGCACCGCCGGGCACCACGTCGGCTCTCCCAACGCCCCCTATCTGCGTGACCAGGGAATGCTCGAGCACGCCGCCCTCATGATCAACTGCGAGCACATCGCCCCCACGCAGTTCATCGCGTTCAACAACGAGTTGCGGCTCACAACCACCGTTTCGCCGCGCCGCTGGTGGGTGCACGGCAGCGATGCACTGCTCGACATCACGCTCGATGCCTATGACACCTTTGGCGTCACCGTGATCGGCGAGATGGATGGTCGAGCAACCGGCGAGATGATGGCGATCGACAAAGACGCCCCCTCTGTCCAGCTCATCCGCTCGCCCGAACATAAACACACGGATGGCGACATCCCGGCCCTGGTGCCGGCCGCGGGACTCGAAGCAGTGGCCCGGGCCTACGCGAAGATCATCGACGGCGCGAACACGCTCGATCTCGCTGACCTCCGTCCGGTCCGTCGGAACTCACGACGCTAAGTGGACCACTTAGTCAGGAACCGTGACGACGGTGTGGAACTCACGCCAGTGACCGAGCGCCATCAAGGCGACGCCCACGACCATGAGCACACCGTGGAGCGGAATCAGATTGCCATCAAGCAAGCAGCCGACAAGAGTTCCCGAAAAGATCGGCGCACCTATCCTTCCCGGGAACGTTGACCAGAAGCCAAGGTGATCCATCGCGCCACTCCTTCACGGTCACCGCCACCCCCTCGACCGAACGACGGTGAGACTACGCGGTGGAGACCAGAGACTGCCACTCGGATTCGAATTCAGTGCCGAGAATCTGGAGCAGGTGATGATCGACATAGTCGTGCAGGAAGTAGTCGAGGGTCGTCGGCTCGCTCTTGGGCACGCTTCGCGAGGCGATCTCATGGAGGTTATGGGGGTGACGCTCGCGTCTACGGGTCTCGTCCGGCACGGCTTCGATCACCCGGACGATCTGAAGGTTGAAGCTGCGCCACAACGACACGAGCTCTGACCACGGCGCCTCCTGATAACGCTACGCCGTGACCCAGGCGTCTTGGTCATACCCGGGAAAAACCAGGTCATCAGAAAACTGGGCACGGACGAACCGCTGATGATTGTTGGACGCAGAGTCGATGAGGTGGCCAATCACCTCTCGCGGCGACAAGGCCTCGGGCCGCCGGCGATGAGTGCTCGCTTCTTCTGAGATCGCTCGCAGCGCCGCGGTAGCCCCGTCGACCGATGTCCGAAGACGAATGGCCGGATGCACCGGCGCTGCCCGGTAGACCGCGTCACCGACGCTCACCGTCCCCGCCCGCACGACTCTCGCGTTTATGCCCCGGAGACTGAGCGAGCACCCCACCGGCGAGTTGACGAACTTTGTGGCATCGAGCCCAAAGCGCGACACAAACTTCTGGCAACCGGTGTGAGGTTGGGCGGTCACGACGATCACCGCGGAACCGAGGGCAAGCCGCGTGGGAGGAGGGAGATTCGCGCGGCTGAGATCCATGTCGACACACAGCTGGTCACCGGCCAGTGGCCAACGCGCTTCGTCCTGCGCAATACGGCCCATCGCTCGGCAACCCGTGACGTTGAGCTGCGTATCACGGTCCGGGCCGCCGCCGCCCGGAGGCGAGCTACCCCGCCGGTTCCAGCTGTCTCCGACAAGTCCGTCGGTCACACTTGAGTTCACCGGTGTCGAGACGCTCTCGTGCCCCGACCGCGGGTCGGCGGACGATCATTCGAACCGTACCGACCTCTTTTGGCGCGGCGCGGATGTCGTCGAGCCCCGCTTCGAGTTCGGCCAGGGTGATGTATCTGACGTCGTCAGTCGTCATCGGTATGTCCTCGTCGACGCGAACCGGACGGTTGCTGCTCCCCTCTGGGCTACCCAGGGCTCTGTGCTCTTGAACGACGCTGGTTTGCCGCCAGCGTCCGTTTTCTCAGCCGAATCGTCGAGGGGGTGATCTCGACAAGCTCGTCGTCGTTGATAAATTCGATCGCCTGCTCGAGACTCAGGAGACGCGGCGGAATAAGCCGAATCCCGTCCTCCGACGTCGACGAACGCATATTCGTAAGCTTTTTTTCCTTGGTAACATTGACGTCCATGTCATCGGTTCGCGCGTTCTCGCCGATGACCATTCCCTCGTAGACCGGGGTCACCGGCTTGATAAATATTTCTCCCCGCTCCTGCAAGTTGTAGATCGCAAAGCCGGTCGCCTTCCCCACCCGATCCGCGACAAGCACTCCAGTCGGCCGGCCCGCGATTGGTCCGTGCCACGGTTCCCAGCCCGCAAACAGGTGGTTCATGATGCCGGTGCCGCGGGTGTCAGTGAGAAACTGCGACCGAAAGCCAATGAGCCCGCGGGTCGGAATCCGAAACTCGAGCCGGATACGACCGCTGCCATGGTTGACCATACGGGTCATCGTCGCGCGTCGCGTGCCCATCCCCGCGATCACGACTCCTTGATAATCCTCGGCGACGTCGATGACAAGCTCCTCCACCGGCTCTTCGATACGACCGTTCACTTCACGCGTCACGATCTGGGGTCGTGAAACCTGCACCTCATGCCCCTCCCGTCGCATCATTTCGATGAGGATTGACAGCTGGAGCTCACCCCGGCCGATGACCTTGACCTGGTCGAGGGAGTCTGTGTCTTCCACCCGCAACGACACGTTCCCCACCAGCTCGCGATCGAGACGGTCACGGAGGTTGCGGGACGTGACGTAGTGACCATCCAATCCGGCCATGGGCGAGGTGTTGACGCCAAAGACCATCGACACGGTCGGCTCATCGATATGTATCGGCGGCACCGGCGTCTGCTGCTCCGGGTCGGTAATGGTCTCACCGATGGTGATGTCGTTGATCCCCGCCAGACACACGATGTCACCCGCGGCCGCCTCGGTGATCTCTTTGCGACGGAGCCCGTCAAAAGCGTAGAGCTTTGTCACCCGGGTCCGCTGGACCGCCCCGTCGAGCTTGGCCACGACGACGTCGTCTCCAATTTTGACGGCGCCGTTAAAAATACGCCCGATGGCGATCCGCCCCAGGTAGTCGCTCGAATCGAGGTTCGCGACCAAGAGCTGTAGTGGGGCCGTGGCGTCACCACGCGGTGGCGGCACGTGGGTGACGATGGCCTCGAACAACGACTGTAAGGTCTTCGCAGGCTGTGAAAGGTCCGTCGTCGCGGTGCCCGTCTTGCCGTTGGTATAGAGCACGGGAAAATCGATTTGGTCATCGCGGGCATCAAGGTCGATAAAGAGGTCGTAGATTTCGTTCAGCACCTCGGACGCACGGGCGTCCTGCCGGTCGATCTTATTGATGGCAACGATTGACGAGAGTCCCCGTTCGAGTGCCTTTCGCAACACGAAACGAGTCTGCGGGAGCGGCCCTTCCGAGGCGTCAACCACCAGCAGCACACCGTCGACCATGGTGAGGGTGCGTTCGACCTCGCCCCCAAAATCGGCGTGCCCAGGCGTATCGACCACGTTGATGGTGACGTCGTGATACCGCACGGCCGTGTTCTTGGCCATGATGGTAATGCCTCGCTCGCGCTCGAGGTCGATGTTGTCGAGCGCGCGCTCCGCGACGCGCTCGTTTGACCGGAACACCCCGCTCTGATGCAGGAGGGCATCGACGAGTGTCGTCTTGCCATGGTCGACGTGCGCAATGATGGCGATGTTGCGCAGCAGGGGGTTCGCGATGGTAGGCATCCCGCCATTATCCTCCGCCGACGCGATTCGACCCTCAGCCGATGCCGTTGGTGAGCCGCTGGGCCGCCTGCTGGACACCCGCGGGGGCGGGCATCGGGAGGATCTCCGGTGACGGTTTCCCTTCCCGCCGGCATATCGCGCCAGCCGCCGCCACACCGGTGACAAACGCCTTCTCCATGTAATTGACCGCGGTATCCCATCGCACCCAGTCGCCGCACACATACACACTCTCGGCCAAGCCGGTGATCTGGGGCGCATGGTCGAGGTGTCCGACCGGGACGCGCGAATAGTTATTGACCGTGCTCACCGTCGTGTGGAGCACACCATCGGGATGCTCCAGCTCGGGAAAGATACGCAGCGCCCACTCGACCACCAGTGGCACCAGCTGCTCTTGGGTTTCTTCGAAGCGTTCCCAGTAGGAGACGTGACATTCGATCACTTCGCCGCCCGCCGCTCGAGGCCGGGTTTGAAATCGCGACGGAATAAACACGAAATCGAACGGGCATCCTGCTTCGGGCGCGGCCGAGAGCGCGAGCGCGGGGGGGGGGGGCTGGCGTCGTCGGTCCGATTGCGAAACCAGATTCGTATGGCCATCACCCGATTGAGCTGATGCCGAGACACGCACTCGGTCAGTCGGGCGAGCACAGCATCTCGCTGGCCCCCAGTAGCCTCTGCGCGCCGCTGATATCGAGCGCCAAGACGACGTGGTCAAACAGTTGGCTGTCGTGCTCCGTCCTCACGCGCCACCGGCCTCCATCGCGGTCCAGCCGCGTCACCGGCGTATGCGTGCGAACCCGCACGCCGACCCGTCGGGCATGTTCGAGCATCGGCCACACCACGTCGGCGTGCGATGAATCCGGACACATCTCGAACCAGATCGCGTCGGGCGACCGTAGGTGCCCATTGCGGTCAGGACGTCAAAGAACTGAGAAATCCTTTGACCCACCGGAGCCGACTCCATCAGCTCGCGGATCGTCTGTCCGTCGAGCCGGGTCGGTGGGTCGGGAGATACGAGAGCAAAAATGTCGCGGTATCCAGAGTGAAGACGGGAGACCGTCCAGCCGACCCAGCCAAAACGAAGGGCGACGGCGATGATGCTAATCCGAATCAGCTCCACCGGACCAAACAGACCAAAGCCCACCCGCAGGAGACGAGCATAGGTTGACCAGCGAGGCAGATTGAAGATCGGCCAGAGATTCCAGAGACCGAACAGCGCATCGACGAGCTCTTCGTCGAGGACCCAGCGGCCCTGACCATTTGGGCCCAGACGCAACGCGTCGACCCACCACACCCGTCGCACGGGTATCAATGCGGGACGTTGACCGCCTTCGCCATGAGCCCGTGTGCGGTCGAAGTATCGTCGAAAGTTGTGGTAGTGAGTCCACCACCCATGCATCCCATGCTCGACGGGTTGCCTCCCTCCCTGGCCACCGGGCAGCACTGTGTCCGCCCTTTGACCTTGCCTCCGAGAACGTCAAATTGTTCGTAGAGCTCGACCGGAAGCCCGGCCTCGGCGAGATGAATCGCGGCGCTCAATCCAGCGACACCGCCGCCAACGACTGCCACCCGCCGCGCGTCGTCACGGGCATCCATGGTCGATCCACTCTTCGATTCGTTGGATATCGCTCGGCGACACCTGCCCTCGCATTACCGGCATACGAAACCCCACGAACGGACTGGTCCCACGCAGGGCTTGCACCAGGGCCGAGTTGGCGCCGTCACCCCGACGCACCAGTGGGATCTCTCCCCCGGCAAAGATGACGGTGTGACCACGGAACGCGTCCCGGTCCAGACGACGCCAGAACGCACCGTGCAGTGCCATCACCGGCTCGCCCGCCACGGCGGTGTCCAGAATCTGGCAGACGTCCGGTAGTACGCGGTGGCAGAGAGACCGGCGACCCAGCGGGCTGGAGAAAGCGTCGAAGAATGTCACACTCGCGAGCCGTCCAATCAGAGAGCACCGTGCCGCTATCGCTTCGCCAACACAAACGGCTGGGGGCTCCGTCGACACCCGGTCGAATCAACTCGAGAAACAGCTCGGCGCGGTCGGACAGTCTGTCGATCCCATCATCGGCGTCGAGCACCCACATCGCCGCGGGAAGCGATGTGGGTCCAAACCAGCTGGCGTGAATGCGCACCGCGTGGTCGAGAATCCCCTGCATCTCCGAGAAAGACGCGGCGGCGCACCCGGTCTCGATCCAGTGACGGACCCGTCGAATCAGCCGGTCGGGTAACGCGGCGGCTCGGAGCGGCATCGCTGGGGCGGACCACGTCCTTCCAGCATCTGGAGCACGATGGAGCGTTCTGGGTCGAACGCCCCGTCCCGGCTCTTGTGCACGAGGGAGAACTGCCCCAGCAGCGGGGTCTCGACAAAATCCCTCCGTGATGCGTGTGTCGTACGCCAGAACACACCGTGGGTCGTTCCGGGCAAGACAACGGCGCCGGCCGTATCCCGCGCCAGGATCGAGACCCGCGGGAGCCCCCGCGAAGCGAGGATCTCGCGAGCCATCCACCGTTCCTGATCGCCGCGATGGACCTCCGTCGTGAACGCCCGGCTCCGTTGCGCGCCAGTGGGCAATGCGACCGGGGACCGGGACGTCGCGACCGATCCTCGCCTTCCCATACTTGTTCGCGGAGATCGGTCCTGTGGGGTCGACATAGCCATTGGTGGCATTGTTCGCGTAGCCGTGCCCAAAGAACTGCCGGGTCGGCTCTCCCTCCGTGGCCGAATCGCGAGGCGTGGGGCGGAGCGTGTTGCATGGGTAGGAAAAGAGCGCGAAAGCGCCGCCCGAAGGCACGCTGTCCTGACACGCGACCACGCCGACAAACGACCCGTGCTCCGCCTGGACCTCGACGACATCGCCATCCCCGAAACCGGCCGAGCGCGCCCACACCGGATTCACTTCGAGCAGTGTTCCGGGAAGGTCGTCCGGGTAGCGCTCGTTGATGTAGTCGTTGCGAATGTTCGAATACATCGAATTCCATGCTTCGTTCACTCGGCCGAGGACGAAGACTCGCCTGGTGCGCCTGGACGTCCTGCCATCGACAGTCCACAAAGAACGGCATCCGCGGGGGCAAGAGGGACGTTTCGACCAACCCGCCCGACGCATCGGTCCATACCGGGAGCTGGTATCCTCTCGTTCCCCGCGCCCGAAGCAGATCGTCGTAGCCGGGGATCTCCTCGCCTCGCTGCTCTCGCTGCTCCCGGGTCTCCCGGAGTCCCCGCAACCAATCGCTCCGGTTGCTCGTATTCTCGGCCGCGAGCGCTACAAAAATCGCCTCCGCCGACTACCACGACGGAACCGCGGCGCGACGTGTGTCATCGAAACCTTCGACAACGGACTCGGCCAGCTTTTGCGCCACGCGGGTAAAGATCCACCAATCAGGACGGCAGCGTGATTCGTGAACACCAGCGTTGTCGCGAAACAGTGGGGCGTCCTGGAACTTGTCATAGAGCCGCAGACGCCGCTCGCCGTTATAGCGGCTATACGGGTCTTCCCCAAACCCTGTCGCCGGCAGAAGGACGTCGGCATATTCGCTCGTGAAGTTTGGAAAGACGTCCTGCTGGACGATGACCAAGCCTCGAGCACCCGGGCTCTCTGGAGCGCGACTCACGACGGCCGTCACCCGCGCCAGGAGGTTGGCCTTCGCCTGTTCCTTTGCCGGCAGATCGGCCTCGCGGCCAATGGCCAAACGCTCGCCGACCCGCCGCCACTTGCGCTGTGCATCCAGCGTGTCCCCTGCTGGATTGCATCCAATGACCCACAACAGCGAAATGTCTTCGGGGTGGTCCGGGGACGCCACAGCCTCTGGATGAGCAAAGACGATGCGCGGTCCGTCCGCGGGGGGCGCATACGCAACAGAGCCCGCGAGGTGATAGTCCTGGTAGTGCGAGATCGCCGCATCCAGATCCTCGTCGAGACTCTGCAGCCGGTCTGTCGGCGTGGCCGCGACATGCATCACGTCGCGCTTGTCCTTCTGCGGTCGGGCTTCTCGCTTCTGATGCCCGCCAAATCGACCACAAAAGCCCCGAGCATGCGGGAGTCCCGCCAGAGCGCCGGTGACATCGCTCAATGGGTCCTCCGGACGATTCGGTGCGTTGAAGTTGAAGGTCAGGATGGCGAGATTCGCGACCGCGGCGGTGTTCTGGTAGTTGTAACCCCAGATGAGCCCCTTTTCATACAGAATCGCCGCCCGTAGGGACGGGGCGGCGAGCACGGTCGCGGCCTCGTGAAGC
>Ga0310120_10000990_pt1 | contig 21583 bp, 19 predicted proteins | sample CB27_AW_983_MG_FD_203506 | JGI IMG/M metagenome (GOLD analysis project Ga0310120, IMG submission 203506) | Marine microbial communities from Western Arctic Ocean, Canada - CB27_AW_983 | ecosystem: Environmental > Aquatic > Marine > Oceanic | place: Canada: Western Arctic Ocean | collected...
GGTGCGCGTTGGGTGAGGGTGTGCGTTGGGACCCGGGGTTTACACCCCGGGCTATGCGCTGTCGCCCGCCTTTGGCGGGCTGGGGCTTGAGTGGTCTTTGGGGGGTGACCGGGTCGGATTGGCAGGTGTAGTGTGCTTGGGGTGCCGGGTCGTTTTGGGTGTTTAATGCGTCGGAAGTGCCGGGGTCGATGCATAGAGGCATCGTGGATTGTCGTTCGGTTGGGGACTCGCCGTGAGACGCCTGTTCTCATCGTTACAGGGTTTGCGGTGCGTGGAACGTGCGGGTGCTGGTGCTGGTGTCGAATTGAAACCGGTACTCAGATCGGCTGCCGGATTCATGTGATGTCAATTGGGATGCCTGGTTGGTGTTGTGGGAGGCCTGGGTCGAGACATGCAAACAGGCCGATCCTCCGTCAGCAGTTCGCGTGGAGAACTGCGTGGCGGCGAATCGGCCTGCTGGATGTGGCAGGTGGCCCCGTGCGAGGGGTCGCCTAGGCCTTGGCCGGCTTCAGCCGGTAGGTACCGCTATTCTTGTCGCGGTAGATGGCCTTTGCGTTGTAAACGCACTGGTAAACCACGTTCGAGAAGCTCTTGGCCTTGGTCTTGTAGCCCGAGCTGATCACGTTGGCGACGAGGTCTTCGAGGCTGAGTCCCTTGGGGGTCTCGGTGAGAATCCCGTTGACGACTGCTCCGAGCGACTGAGAGTTCTTGGCCCGCTTGCCACGTCGGCCGGACTTCTTGGGGCGACGCGGGGCCGGGGCACTGGATGATCCCTGCAGCGACTCCAGTTCCTTGTCGAGCGAGCTGAGCTGGTCCGCCAGAGAGGCTTTTTTGCGACCGAGAGTCTCCAGCCGGTCCTTCTTTTCAGCAAGCAGTGTCTCGAGCTGGGCGACCGACAGGTCTGATCCCTTTCGCCGTGCCATTGATACCCTCCTATATGGCTGTCTGAGGACTGTGTAGAGCACAACAGTAATGTCGCCAATCGGGCATTGTCAACCGACTGCTAAGAGTCTGATCGGGAATTGGTGAAACTCTCTAGTGGCGTCTCATAAGCGAAGGTGTCCCGAGACAGGGGTCGGCTCGGCGTGTTTCAAAGAGTGTCGGGCAGGGGCCGACACGGCCTGGGGTCTCGGGAAATCGTCTTGCCGCAGTTGGGAGCGGTGGCTACCATCTCGCGTCCTGTCGGGCGTGGCCTGCGTGTCGGTCGGCTCGGACGGGCAACAGGGATGGACAGCGGCGTGCGATTTCTGAAGACGATCTCCGGCGCAGCTCAGCGAATCGGCCGCTTGGTGCGAACCATGCTGCAGGCCGCGGTGCTGTTGCTGGTCCTGTTCTGCGTGATCGAGGTCGGCATACGGCTGTGCGAGCCATCGGTCGACCCGGGGGTGGCGACGGGAATCGACGGTGAGCTGATTCGTCCGTCGTGGACGTCGAGTCAGACTCTGGGTCGGTTGATACATCATCAGACGCTTGTGGGGGAGCGTTCTGTACCGTTGCGGACCAACAGCCTGGGACTGCGAGGTGGCGAGCCCGCGCTGCCCAAGCCGCCGGGAGTGCTGCGGGTGGTTTGCCTGGGTGACGAGCGGGTACTTGCCGCCGGGGTGCCTCATGACGAGACATTCTGCCATCGTCTGCAGGTGGCGTTGCAGCAACGGTCGGCTCGTCGCATCGAGGTGATCAATGCCGGAGTGCCCGGTGATTGTCCGCTGCTGTCGCTGCTGCGAGTGCGGCACGACCTGTTGGCACTCGATGCAGACCTGTGGCTGTTGAATTTCGACATGACCGACGTCGCAGACGACTATCGTGTGCGGCCTCGGCTGATCGCCGACCGCAGTGGACGGCCGCTGGCCTGCCCTCACCCGTCGCTGGTACTCCGGCAGCCCAATGCATGGCAGCAGCTGTGCCAACGGTCCCGGCTGGTCGATTGGAGCAGCCGCCGGATGGGTAGTCTCTGGACCCAGGCCCTGGTCGAACCTCCGGCCTCAGATCCCGGCAGCTCGCAAGGGCAGTACGCCTGGCTCGAGGATGCGCCGCCCGACTGGACACTTCACATCGAGCAGGCACTGCAACCGATCGCCCGGCTGCGGGCGCTGTGTGGCGGCAAGCTGGCGGTGTCGGTTTGTCCGGCACCCTGGCAGGTGGCTCGAAACGAGACCCGGCAACCCGGCGCCCGGGCGCGGTTGGGGGTCGCCGAGGACTCGCTGTTCACCAGTGACGCACCGTTTGAAATCCTGGGCGAATTCACCCGCCGTCACGACATCCCGCTGTGTGATCTCTCGGAGGGCTTTCGGATGCCCGAGGCAGGCGTCTCGTTGTTTCAGCCGAATCGAGCCGAGTTGAGTCCGGCCGGTCACGAGTTGGTGGCGCGGCTGCTGGCCGAGCGGTTGACCGGTCCTCAGATGGCGTGGTGGGTCGTGCCTGAGGTGGGTGAGGCGGTAGTTCCCGCGTCGCTGGAACGGCCGCTGTTGTCGCGCTGACGGGAGGGTCTTGACGGCTCATTCGGGGTGCAGGATACTCCACGCCCCCCACGCCCGGTCGCGCCCGGTCGTGGCCGAATTCTGACCGATTCGGCCACGGGTTCTGTTCTGATCTGCGGTGGTTTCGATGCTCGTGACCGACGACCTGAAGCAATACGCTCGTGAAATGGCCATCGCGGCCCGTGGGGCCGCGGTGCGACTGTCGGAGTCGAGCGGTGCATCTCGAAACGGCTGGTTGGAGCGAACCGCCGAGTTGCTGGACTCTGAGCGGGCGGACCTGGCTGCGGCGAATCGTCTTGACATCGAGCGGGCTCCCGAGTTCGGGCTCAGTGACGCGGCGGTCGACCGCCTGTTGCTGACCGATGAGCGGGTCGATTCGATGGTGGCGGCGCTGCACGATGTGGTGGCGCTGCCCGATCCGGTGGGTGAGGTCTTCGAATCGAACGAGCGTCCCAATGGCCTGCTGGTGACCCGGGTTCGGGTCCCCTTGGGCGTGGTCTTTTTCATCTACGAGTCTCGCCCCAACGTGACCGTTGACGCAGCGGCCTTGTGCGTCAAGAGCGGCAACGCGGTGATCCTGCGTGGTGGCAAGGAAGCGATCCACAGCAACCAGGCTCTGCACGCGGTGCTGGCGCGAGCGGCCCGGGAATGCGGGTTGCCTCGCGAGTCGGCTCAACTGGTGACCACCACCGATCGAGAGGTGGTGGGGGAGTTGCTGGGGATGGCGGACATGATCGACGTGACGATTCCGCGGGGAGGCAAGTCGCTGATCCGGCGGGTCGCCGACGAAGCGACGATGCCGGTGATCAAGCACTTCGATGGAATCTGCCACGTCTATGTCGACCGAGCCGCCGACCTGGAGATGGCCGAACGGATTGTCGTCGACAGCAAGTGCCAGAGACCGGGAGTCTGCAACGCGGCGGAGACGGTGCTGGTGGATCGGGAGGTCGCCGGAGAGTTCCTGCCGAAAGTGGCCGGGTCGTTGTTTGAGCGAGGGGTGGTTCTGCGGGGATGCGAGACGACTCGGGAATTGGTGCCCGAGGCCGAGGTGGCCGGTGAGGAGGACTACCGCACCGAATACCTCGACCTGATCCTCTCGGTTCGAGTCGTCGACGGTGTCGAGTCGGCCGTGGAGCACATCCGTGAATATGGGTCCGGACACACCGACTCGATCGTGACCACAGATCCCGGCACCTCACAACGATTCACTCGCGCGGTCGATTCCTCGGCCGTGATGGTCAACGCCAGTACGCGATTTCACGATGGGGGCGAGTTCGGTATGGGAGCCGAGATCGGGATCAGCACCGACAGGTTTCACGCTCGAGGACCCTGCGGTCTGCGGGAGCTGACCAGTTACAAGTACGTGGTTCATGGGAACGGGCAGCTGAAGTCGGATTGAGATGAGACGCCTGGGGCCGGGTGCGGACGGATTCGGCCACCGGATCAGGTGACGTCGAGTTGAGGAACAGGAGAGACTGGGAATGAGTGTTGTGCTGAGTCGAACCGAGGTCGAGGCGTTGTTGCCTGGTGGCTGCCCAGGGTCGGGTTCCTCCTGGGCGGGTGATGGCAATGGGTTGTCCGCTCCGGGTGAGACGTTCCAGTGGCCGGTGTCGACGTTGCAGAGGTTGGAGAGTCGTCTGGAGTCTGCGGCTGCCGAGTTGGCCGAGGCGGTTGGTGAGCGGATTGCGGGCTCTTCGGACGACGCCCCTCCCGGGGTCTCATTTCAATACCTCGGCCTGGCTCCCGGGGCCCGACTGCCGGGCCGTTGCGAGACGGTGGGGACCTGGGTCATCCAGGGGCCTCGTCCTCGAGAATCCGGGCGGATTGCGATCGAGGCCTCCCTGGCGGTGGGGTTGGTTGGCGGGCTGCTGGGCAGTGCCAGCGGTTCCGCATCGGCTGATCCCGACCGTCAACTCAGCGGGCTCGAGCGATCGTTGCTGACCCGCGTGGTGGAGTTGATCGCGGCAGTGCTGTTGTGTGTCCTCGACGAACGGGACAGTCGGCAGTGGGAGGCGGCTCGAGCCGAGTTGAGTGTGCGGGCTGAAACGGCTCGGTCGCCGGCCGCTCAGCGCACCGGCAGCGTGCTGGCGGGTTTCGGGTGCCAGTTGGCCGATTGCCAGGGCCTGGTGCACGTGGAACTGTCGACGGGGTTCGTCGAGCGGCTGACCGAGCCGGATGCCTCGGAGGTGGTGTCGACTGCGGGAGCGGCAGCAGCGGCAGGATTGGGGACATCGACTCCTCTGGTGGTGCAGATGCCGGTTCGAGGTCTTGGCCAGGGCGGTCTCGAGGGGTTGGCACTGGGTGACGTGATCCTGACCGGGCGTGCGGTTGAAGCGGAGACGGGCGAGGCGAATTGGGACGTGCGAGTCGATGGAGTGTGTCGTTTCGAGGGACATCCGGGCACATTTGATGGGGCTCGAGCGGTTGTGCTTGAGCCGTGGAAGCGAGTTGAATAGCGGCTGGTTCTTGACGCCCGCTGGAGGCGTCTCTACAAGTAGGATGATTGGCCCAGTTGTCTGGGCAGACGGACCAGGGGGAGACGTTGCGCCGAAGAGGATTACCACCGGTACCTGCGGAGCAGATGCACCGGATCAACGATCAGATTCGGATCACACCGATCCGCGTGGTCGACCCGGACGGCAACATGGTCGGTGTCCTTCCTACCGAGGAGGGCTTGCAGCTGGCACAGGATTCCGGTCTGGATCTGGTTGAGGTCAGCCCGAACGACCGACCGCCGGTCTGCCGGATCATGGACTACGGAAAATTCAAGTACGAGCTGAAGAAGCGAAAGAGTAAGGGAGGCAGACAGCACACCGTCCAGGTCAAGGAGATTCGGCTGCGGCCGAAGACCGGTGAGCACGACATCGATTTCAAGATCAAGCGGGCGCGTCGGTTCCTGGAGAACCGGGACAAGGTGAAGATCAACGTGATCTTCCGCGGCCGCGAGAACGCTCACCGGGATCGCGGTCACGAGATGCTGAAGCAGATCATCGAGATCCTCGAGGACATCGCCAAGGTGGAAAAGCCTCCGGGGATGGAGGGAGGACGGACGATGTCGACGGTATTGGCTCCGAAGGGCTAGTTGGCCGGGAAGTGCCGAGAAGAAGCGGGAAGAAGCGGGAAGAGGAAAAATGCCAAAGCAGAAGACACACAAGGGCATGAAGAAGCGGTTCAAGGTCTCGGCCAACGGCAAGGTCAAGCACCGCAGCGCCTTCCGAGGCCACCTGTTGAGTCACAAGTCGGGCAAGCAGAAGCGGCAGTTGCGTCGGGACGGCGGGCTGAGCGGTGCTGACGCGAAGGAAGTTCGCGACAACCTGGCTCCCGGTTCCTGATCTCCCGACCCACCCGACCCACCCGACCCACCCGACCCACCCGACCCACCCGGCTACCCTGCCTGCCAGCCGCCCAGACCTACTAACTCCAGAGACGACCGCGGCCCGTTGCGGCCGATTGTGAGGACGAGGATGCCACGAGTTCGCAAGGGTTCGGCCCGTCGCAAGGCCAAGAAGCGGTTATTCCGCGAGGCTCGGGGCAACCGGGGTGGTCGCGGCAAGTTGTTGCGGACGGTCAAGGAGACGGTGGTCCGGTCGCGGGCGTACGCCTTCCGTGACCGTCGCACCCGCAAGCGGGTCTTCCGTCGGCTGTGGATCACTCGTCTCAACGCGGCCTGTCGCCAGCGAGGCGTCCGTTATTCGCAGTTCATCCACCAGCTGCAATCCGTCGGCATCGAGCTCGATCGCAAGACTCTCAGTGAAATCGCGATCTCCCATCCTTGGGTCTTCGACGAGATCGTGGCCGCTGCGTCTTCTGCGGCCTGACCCTCGCCCGACCCTTGCCTGGCTCACCGATGACCGCCGACGCCCAGGCTGCATTTGCGAGTTACCAGGCCGAGTCGCTGGAGGCGATCGCCGGGGCTTTGTCCGAGGATGCACTCGAGGCGGTCCGCGTCGAGTTCCTCGGCAAGAAGCGAGGCCGGCTCAAGGACCTGCAATCGTTGCTGGGCCAGGCCACTCCCGAGGAGCGGCCTGTGCTGGGGAAGGTCTTCAACGAGGTTCGCAGCGAGGTCGAGTCGGCGCTGGAGGCACGGCAGAGTGAGTTGGCTGTACCCGAGGTCGCCGTGGCCGCCGTCGATGTCACATTGCCGGGACCTCGTCCGGTGGTCGGTCGCCGGCACCCGATCACCCGCACGATGGACGACTTCAAGGACATCGTCGGTCGGATGGGATTCAGCGTTGCCACGGGTCCCGAGCTTGAGGACGACCACCACAATTTTGTGGCTCTGAACATTCCTCCGGTGCATCCCGCTCGAGATCCACTCGAGAACTTCTACCTCGCGACCGCCTCAGTTGGGCGAGCAGACGGGGACGCGGCGGTGTTGATGCGGAGCCAGACGTCGACGGTTCAGATCCGGGTGATGGAGCAGACGGCTCCGCCGCTGCGGATCGTCTCCCTGGGCCGTTGCTACCGGCCGGACACGATTGACGCCACGCACCACTGCATGTTCCACCAGATGGAGGGCCTGGTGGTCGACGAGGGCATCACGATGGCGGATCTCAAGACGGTGCTCAAGCACTTCGCCACCGCGTTCCTGGGCGACGACGTCGAGGTGCGATTCCGTCCGAGCTTCTTTCCGTTCACCGAGCCTTCGGTCGAGGTCGACGTGTTGTGGCGCGACCGCTGGCTGGAACTGGGTGGTGCGGGGATGGTCGACCCCAACGTGTTCGGCGAGGTGGGTTATGACCCCGAGCGGGTGACCGGATTTGCGTTTGGGCTGGGGATCGAGCGGTTCTGCATGATGCGGTACCAGATCACCGACATCCGTCGCTTCTTCGAAAACGACGTCCGCTTCCTGACCCAGTTCTGAGCCGTCCGGGCGGGACCTCCCGTCGCGGACCCCCTCAAACCCCGGACCGCGTTCAACTCGAAGCGACCAGCGGCGAGTGTCCTGGGGTCCCTGGTGGGTGCGGGGTGGGGACCGGAATCGGCACGAACTGGATTCGTCCTCCGCAGAGCTTGCAGGCGACTCGTGCCCGGCGGTACCGCCAGTTGGCTCGAAGTTCTTCCAGGCAGTGAGGGCACTCGGCGAAGAACCCGACGGGTTGGGTGTTGGGGTGGTCGGGTTCGAGCAGGAACCGGCCGTGGCAGAGCTTGCACTGGACTCGGGCTCCGGCGTACTTGCCGGCCACGCGGAGTTCCTGCCGGCAGTGGGGGCATTCGAGCAGGAAGCCGCCGGGTTGGACCTGAGGTGTCTTGCCAGCTGGTGACATGGTGTCGCTCCTTGCGGGCAGGTCTGCCGCGTTGTCACTCGTGGGGGGGGTGGGCTTCGAGGCACATCAGACGATGAAAGGTGCGGAAGTAGAGTCGTCCGCCGGCGACCGACGGTGTCGAGTGGCAGGGATCTGAGAGTGGGACTCGTCCGAGCAGCTTGTAGTTGGGGCTGGCCGCCACGATCACCACCTCCCCTTTTTCACTGACTCCGTAAATCCTGCCGTCGATGCAGATCGGTGATCCGCTGTAGTTGCCTCCGATCCGCTTGGTCCAGACATCGCGTCCCGTGGCCAGTTCGACGCAGCTGAACACGCCTTCATCGTTCCATTCGTAGAGGTGGTCCTTGTAGATGATCGGGGTGGTGACGTAGGGCAGGAATCTCTGTCGGGTCCAGACGACCCGTCCGCTGGTGTTGACGGCCCGCTGCAGCACGCCGAAGCGACCTCCCTGGCCACAGCTGGCGACGACCAGTCCGTTGGCGTAGACCGGCGAGGCGACGGTACGGAGCGGGAAGGGATCGGTGGCCCAGTTCTGGCGGCCGGTGCGAGGATCGAGGCTGCTGATGCCCGATTCGCCACTGACACAGATCAGCTGCGGCGGCCGGTTCGGTTCGCGGATGACCAGGGGTGTGGCGTAGGAGGTCCGCCCGCTCTTGAATCTCCTCAGCCTGCTCCAGACCGTCCGCCCGGTGTGCCGATTCAGTGCGAGCACCGAGCTGGGTCCGTCCTGGTCGTTGGGAACGATCAGCAGGTCTTCGAAGATGATCGGCGAGGCTCCCAGCCCGTGCTGGCTCTCGTAGGGGCCCAGCACGCGTCTCCAGATCAATTCGCCTGAGAAGTCGTAGGCGGAAACGGTATAGCGTTCCTTGTCGGCAAAGGCGACGTAGACCCGTTTCAGGTCGATGCAGGGGGTGCTCGAGGCCCAGCTGTTCCGGATGTGTTTGCGGCTGCGGTTCATGCCGATCTGTCGCGACCAGCGGGTGTCGCCCGATTCGGCATCCAGGCACAGCAGGTGTCGGGTGGCTCCCTGGTCGGCGGCGGAGGTGACAAACAGCAGCTTGCCGCGGATCACCGCCGCCCCGTGTCCTTCGCCGGGCAGCTTGACGTTGAAGAGGTAATCTCCGGGGCTCCAGCTGGTGGGGATCCCTTTCAGCGGGCTGAACCCCGTCCCATTGGGTCCTCGGTAGCGAGTCCAATCGGCGGCGTGGGCTGGGTGGGCCGTCACGAGTGCGAGGCAGAGTGCCAGGAGTCGTACGCCGGATCCGCGGGGGTCTGCAAAGAGCATTCGAGGCAATGGACCGCTCATCAGTCGGGTGGCTCCACGATCGAGGTGAGGTGGACGAATCGCGTGACGGGCCTAGGATGGCCGATGCCCGGCGGTGTTGCAAGAGCGTCCCTTGCGGCTGCTTCTGGCGGTCCAGTATCCTCAACGGGCCGTCCGGGATTGAGTCGGGCGTAAGAGGATTTGAGACGTCGATGACGAACCAGCCCGATATAGCTGCCTCGTATCTCGTCGTACGCGATGGCAACCAGTGGCGGGATGTGTTCCGCCTGATGCCCGCGCAGGTCACCACGGTCGGTCGTTCGGCGACCAACCGGGTCGTGGTCCGAGACGAGGTCTGCAGCCGGAACCACTGCGAGGTGTTCCAGAGCGGCGAGAGGTGGTTGTTGCGGGACCTGGGCAGCCGCAACGGCACGCTGGTCAACGGCGTCAATGTCGAGGTGGACTGGCCGTTGGAGGAGGGTCAGATCATCCAGATCGGCGAATGCGATCTCGGTTTCACCTCCGATTTGCTGCACGCGTTTCCCGAGCCGGATACCTTCGGCCACGTCAACACGGCCGACACGGCCGAGATGCTGGTCTTTGATGATCCTGCGCCGGAGTCCGAGCCGGAGATCGTGGATCGTCGACGGGAGAACCGTTTTCGCGGCCAGCAGGACTCGGGAAATCGGGAGGCCTCGGGACCGGATCGGACGCGTCGGGACCTGACGTCGTTGTATCGCCTGGCATTGGAGATGGGGACGGCTCGCGACGCCGAACAACTGGCCAGCGTGGTTCTGGACGGGCTGTTTGCCGGGACACGAGCCGACATCGGGGCGGTGTTGCTGCTGCCCAAGGGGCTCAGGACCCGGCCTCGTTCAACGGAACTCCGAGTGGCCGCCTACCGATCGCTCAAGGACCTCCCCTACCAGAAAGTCTCCGACTATCTCTCGGGGACGGTGCTGGCCGAGGCCGAGGCGGTGCTGGCCCGGGACGTGGCCGACGACAGCAAGCTGGTCGACCGCGACAGCCTGGGGCAGATCCACGCCGAGAGCGTCATCTGTGCTCCGCTGATCTCACGGGATGCCACCTTCGGAGTGCTGCATCTGTATGCGACCGACCGGAAGAACCTGCTCGAATCGAGCGACCTCGAGTTCACCCTGGCGGTTGCCGACCAGTTGGCCGTGGCCCTGGACGGGCTGCAGGATCGTGAATCTCTGGCCAACGGTTTGGCTCTGGCACAGGGAGAGAACGAGTCGTTGCGGAGCCAGCTGGGGATCGACAGCGAGCTGGTGGGTGACAGCGAGTCGATGGAGCAACTGCGGGGCATCATCGAGCGGATTGCTTCGACCGAAGCGACAGTGCTGGTGCGTGGTGAGAGCGGTGTGGGCAAGGAGCTGGTGGCTCGAGCCATCCATTTCCGCAGCCGTCGCTGCCAGGGTCCGTTTGTCTGCCTGAACTGTGCTGCGTTGTCCGAGTCGTTGCTCGAGAGCGAGTTGTTCGGCCACGAGAAGGGGGCTTTCACAGGCGCGACGGATCTGAAGCCGGGCAAGTTCGAGCAGTCCGACGGCGGCACGTTGTTTCTGGATGAGGTGGGCGAGATGCCCGCGGCGATCCAGGCCAAGTTCTTGCGGGCGCTGGAGGGGCATCCCTTCGAGCGGGTGGGGGGACGGACGACCGTCGATGCCGACGTGCGGGTGGTGGCGGCCACGAACCGCAATCTCGAGGATGCCATCGCCGAGGGGACATTCCGCAAGGATCTGTACTACCGGCTGTTTGTCGTCGAGATCCAGGTGGCTCCCTTGCGCGAGCATCCCGAGGACATCTCGCAGCTGGCCCAGTTCTTTCTCGAGCAGTTCGCCGGGCAGTCGAGACGGGAGATCAACGGGTTCACTCCCGGTGCGCAGGCGGCCCTGGCGGCCTACGACTGGCCCGGGAACATCCGGGAGTTGAAGAACACGGTCGAGCGGACGGCGATCCTGTGCACCGGCAACCAGGTCACCGAGGCCGACATTCAGCTCTCGACACTCGTCACCGCCGGCGGTACGACTCCGACGGTGGGTGCTGTCAGTGGTGGCAACGTGTCCCTGGAAACCCTGGAGCAGCAGCACATCGTATCGGTGCTCGAGTCGACCGAATGGAACAAGTCGCAGGCGGCCCGGATCCTGGGCATCGAGCGATCGACTCTGGACCGCAAGCTGAAGCGTTACCAGGTGGCCCGGCCCTAGCACGAGTGTGCGGTTGTCCCGGTTCGAGGGAATCCTCCGCCGCGCTGTCGGAATGCCTCGAAAAGTGATTGACTTTCTCAACCCGGGGCGGGACAATCGGCTCTGTTGGCACGGCAAGACTGCCTCGACACGACCGCCTTGGTTCTCCTCACCACCGCCTTTTCCCCTCTTCTCACGCGAATTCCGACCTCTCTGTCTCGCGTGTTGCGGCTCGGTATCAGTGGAACCTCGGTCGGGTCAGACAGTTCGAGAGGATTCGAACGAGCGGGCCACTGGCTCGGCAATGAATCAGGCGGTCGTGCTGGCTGGCGTCGGGATTGCGGGAGTCGCGAGCTGGGCTGTGAGTTTCCTTTGGGGAACCTCGCCCGTCGGGATCACCGTGGTTCAGCCGCCTGATCGATTCCGCGATGGTCCTTGTGACCGGGTCGGGCTACGCATCGATCGACAGGCCCGGGACGGGCTGGTTCAGGAAGGAAGAGGGCGCAAGGAGGCGATGGACGACAATGAATTGCATCAGAGAGTGGAGCGTGCCGGATGCCGACACCCTTCGAGTTGCCTCAAGGGCTGGAGACCGAAGCCGGTCTTCCATTGAGTTATCTGTTTGACTCCGCGGACCGACCCTTCAAGATCGAGCCGCTTGACGAGATGGGGTTCAACCCCTTCGAGAAGACCGTGGCGAAGCCGGGATCGGAGGACAAGGTCCAGGTCCTGGCCGCTCGATACGCAGCGGGATTGCCGCTGTGGCACGAGGAAGACTGCATCGATCACGGGCCCGGGCGGGTGCTGTTCGGCGTTGACGCCTGAGACGCGGTGCCACGTCGTCGGGACAGCTCAGCCGCAGGCCACCACACCGGTGTGGGGCCAGTTGGCTGATGCGCCGGACGCGGACTGCGCGCCGATCACTTTTCGATCCGGAACAGTCGGTTCTCGGTACGAATGAACAGGGCGTTGTCGGCCACCGCGTAGCTGGCAAAGGTGCGTCCCTCCAGTTGATTGCGGCCCAGTTCGACGAATTCGCGACCCGGCTTCAGCACGAAGCCGCGTCCCGCTTCGCTCTGGATATAGATCTTCCCATCGGCAAATGTCGGCGACGCCGAGTACCTGCCACCGATCCGCTTGCGGTAGTGCAGTTTTCCCGTGCGGGCATCGAGTGAACTGGCGATGCCGGTGTCGCTGATCAGGAACAGGTCGTCCTTGATGAGCAGCACCGAGGGCGTGTGCGGCACGTTGGCCTTGGAGGTCTGTTTCCAGGCGACATGCGTTTCGGTGACGTCTCCGGTGCCGGTCGGCCGGATGGCGAACAGGGTGGGCACTCCCCAGCCACTGCAGACAAACACCAGTCCGTGTCCGAAGACCGGTCGCGGGATGACCGAGTAGCCGTCACCGTAGAGCACTCGCCAGATCTCCTTGCCGGTCTTCGGCTCGTAGGCGGCGACCAGCCCGGTACCGGGGCAGACGATCTGCTTGCGGCCCTCGACCTCGATCACCAGCGGAGTGGAGAAGGAGAACTTGCGAGGCAACTCGAGCGTACGGTCGGTCTTCCAGGCGATCTTGCCGTTTTGGGTGTTGATGGCTGCGACGTAGTCGACGTCCTGACCGTCGCAGGTGACCACCAGCAGGCCATCGACCAGGGCGGGTGATCCACCGCTACCGTGCCGGGGCACGTAGGCCAGATCCTGCATCTTCCAGGCGATGCGTCCGGTGTCCAGCTCCAGCGCCGCGGTCCCCTCGGTTCCGAAGTGCACGTACAGTCGCTTGCCGTCGCTGATCGGAGTCGGGCTGGCGTGGCTGTTCTTGGAGTGCAGCAGACCCTCTGTCGAGACGTGGTTGCCGGAAAAAACTTCCTGGTCCCAGACCGTCTTGCCGGACTTGAGATCCAGGCAGAGTGCTCTGAGTGACTGGTCGTCCTGTCCGCCACCGGTCTTGGCGACTGCGGTGGTCAGGAACAGGCGGTTGCCGACCACGATCGGACTCGACCAGCCCTTGCCGGCGACCGGGACCTGCCAGGTCACGTGATCGGTCGAGTTCCAGTTGACCGGCAACCCGGCGGCGATGGCGTGTCCGTCGCCTGCGGGGCCGCGGAACTGGGAGAAGTCGGCCGCGGTGGCGGGAAGCGTGAGCAGCGCGAGGGCGGCGAGGAATCCGAAGGCGTGGTGGCGGAGCGGCATGAGAGTCTCCAGGCGGTGGGGTGTGCTGCTGGGGGTACCGGCAGCGGGAGGCTGAGGGAATCGGGGGTGTGTGGGAGGTAGGATTCAGGAATCTTCGAAAGAGATCACTTCGTAGCGAAGCACTCCGATCGGAGCTTCGTATTCGACCTGGTCGCCGACCTTCTTGCCCATCAGGGCACTGGCCAGAGGGCTGTTGGTCAGGATCTTCATCACCTCCTCGGTGTAGTCCTCGTCGCCGGGTCCGACGAACTCGTACTGTTCGACATCGCCATCGTCGAGGTTCTTGACGGTCACCCGGCTGCCGAAGGTGATAATGTCCTTGGGCAACGTGCTCTTGTCGACGATTTCACAGCCGGCGAGCTTCGACTTGACCTGGTTGAGCTTGGCCTCGAGCATCCCGAGTGTCTCACGTTGACCGTGGTACTCGGCATTTTCCTTGAGGTCTCCTTCGGCCCGGGCCTCGGCCACTTTCTCGCGGACGTCCGGGATCCGTTCTTCGAGCACCCGGATTTCCTCGCGCAACTTGGCGTAGCCCTCTTGGGAAATCGGCTGACGGTCCATCGCTGGGGATCCTCGCGTAATGTGGCCGGTTTTCAGACGTCGGTCCACTGACGGCTCTGGGCGCTGTTGAGAACCGCGTCGCAGATTTTCTGTGTTTCGAGAGCGTCGCGGAAGGTGGGAGAGGCGGGTTCACCGGTCTCGAGGCTCTCGAGAAAATCGGCGACCTGGTGGACGAAGGTGTGTTCGTAGCCGATCTGCAGTCCCGGCACCCACCACTTGTCCATGTAGGGCATGTCGCTGTCGGTGACGTGGATCGATCTCCAGCCTCTTACCAGCGAGTCGTCCCGGTGATCGAAGTACGAGAGTCGGTTCAGGTCGTGGAGGTCCCAGGAGATCGAGGCGTGTTCGCCGTTGATTTCGAAGGTGTACAGTGCCTTGTGACCTCGTGCGTAGCGGGTCGATTCGAACGTGGCCAGCGATCCGTTTTCGAAGCGGGCCAGGAAGGCACAGGCATCGTCGATTCCGACCTTCTGGACCTCGCCGGTCAGCTGGTGTGTTCGTTCGGTGATGAAGGTTTCGGTCATGGCCGAGACGTTCGAGATGCCTCCATTGAGCCAGATGGCGGTATCGATGCAGTGAGCCAGCAGGTCGCCGGTGACTCCGCTGCCGGCGGCATCGACATCCAGTCGCCACAGCCCCTCGCCTCCCTGGGGCAGGTCGGCCGAGATGGTCCAGTCCTGGAGGAAGACCGAGCGGTAGTGGAAGATCTTTCCCAGTCGTCCCTCGTCGATCAGCTGCTTGGCCAGGGAGACGGCCGGCACGCGGCGGTAGTTGTACCAGACCATGTTGGCCACTCCAGCGGCCTCAACCGCCTGGCACATCTCCTCGCCCTCGGCGGCATTCATCGCCAGCGGCTTTTCGCAGAGGACCATCTTGCCGGCCTGTGCTGCGGCCAGTGCAATCTCCCTGTGCAGGTTGTTGGGGACGCAGATGTCGACCGCGTCGATGTCGTCGCGTTCCAGCAGCGCCCGCCAGTCGGTCTCGATCGACTCGTACCCCCAGTTGTCGGCAAACGCCTGGATGCTGTCCTGGCTGCGGGCGCAGGCGGCCTTGAGCACCGGCTGGTACCTGGTGTCGAAGAAGTTGGAGACTTTGCAGTAGGCATTGGAGTGGGCCCGGCCCATGAAGCCGTAGCCGATCATGCCGATATTCAGCGGGGTCTTGTCGCTCATCGTGTGGGTCTTCTTCTCGAGGAGAACGAGGGACGCAGGAGCGGGTCAGTCGGCGTTCCAGCCATGGGCGTCCCGGACATCGATCATGGCCTTCAGGATCGCGTTCCAGGTCCCGGGTGTCTCGAGCACCTCGTTGGAGAACATGCAGCCATCCCAGCAGATGTGTTGGATGCCACGGGAGGGGGCATCCCGCAGCCAGTATTCGGCGGTGCGGGTGATGTCGAGTCTTCCGTTGGGGTCATCGGCCTGGCAGTGTCGGCCGGTCTTGTCGTGTGAACCGGCTCCGTGCACGGTCCCGTCGTTCTGGGCGACGTGGAAGTCGATCGTCCAGGGCCTCAGCTGGTCGGTCATCGACTCGTAGGCCGGGTAGAACTCCTCGTCGGTGTATTCTGCTCCGACCAGGGCATGTTCCGGAGCGTTGTATCCCATCAGGTAGAGATAGGTGTGTGCCTGGTCGGCTTGGAATCCCAGGGTGTCGGGACGATCGACGGCCTCGAGCAGGTCGAGCATGTCTCGCCACGAGTGCATTCCGGCCCAGCAGATTTCTCCCTCGGCCGCCAAGCGTTCTCCATGGTCGGCGGCGATGTCGGCGGCCATCCGAAAGGTCTCGGCGATCCGTGCCGTGTTGGCGGCCTTGTCGTGTCCCCACTGCTCGACTCCGAACTCGGCCGAGTCGATCCGGATCACACCGTAGTCTCGGATCCCGATGTCGTTGAAGACTCCGGCGATACGGCAGGCCTTGCGGATCGCGTCGAGAAACTTCTCGCGAGACTCGTCGTCGCCCATCGCCGAATCTCCGACCGTGCCGGGCCAGACGGGGGCGACCAGTGAACCGACCACGAGGTCGTGGCCGGCGATCAGGTCGGCGATGCGTTTCAGCTCGTCGTTGTCGGCGTCGGGGTCGGTGTGAGGCTGAAACAGGAAGTAGTCGACGCCTTCGAACTTCTGCCCGTCGACCTCGGCCTCGGCAGTCCACTCGAGCATCTTCTCGAGGCTGATCGGCGGTTCCAGGCCCTCGTCGTCCCCCTTGCCGATGAGTCCGGGCCACATGGCGTTGTGAAGTTTGGGGAAGGCGTTCTGGCCGCTGGCGCCTTGTGACATCGTGCTGTTCCTGTGCTGGTGTGTCGGGGAGTATCGATAAGGAATTCAGTTGGCCTTGTGGTCTCCGACGCTGGGCGCATCGGGGTTGGCATCGGGTCCGAAGTATCTCAACGAGACGAGCGGTTCGGTGCCGGTGTTGGTGATGGCCACGCCGTCGGCGGCGGCACCAGCTGACACAAACACCTCGTCCTCGGTCAACTCGCCGAAGCGGATCATCGCCGGGGTCTGCAGTTTCAGAGATCCGATGGTGCCCTCGCCCTGGACGGTGATCCATCCGTAGGCACCGGTATCGGCGAGTCTGCAGCTGGTGCCGGGGTCGACGGTGAGTTCCTTGGCCGAGAACAGCTGGCGTGCCTCGACGCTGCCGTAGACGATCCAGCGATCGACGTAGCCTTCGCTGGCGGTGTCGGCCACGGGGATGGGTTCGAGGTAGTGGTTGTCCTTGAAGTGGGGGTCGACGTTCTGGTCCCAGTCGAGTGCGTCGACGAGGTACTCGATGTCGTCGTGAAATTCTGCGGGGAAGTCCTTGGTCAGCAGCGACCGAGGCACCTCGCGGCCCTCGACCAGCGACTGGTACATCCCGAAGACATCGCTGCCCCACTGCGGTTCGTAGGTCACCAGGCTCCCGGGTGCGTGCAGCACGCAGGGGGGGATCAGCCAGCCGGTGCCGGGTTTGAGCCGATAGGCTTTGGAGAGGTCGAGGATGCCGTTGTCGCCGTCGTCCCAGCGGGCCAGGCAGTCGATCACGTCCTGTTTCGACGTGCCCGGTTCGAGTCCCATGAAGGTGTAGGGAAAGTTGTTGCCGATGGCGTTGAGTTGAGGCGGGAAGTAGTAGCTCTCGGGCTTGCCTTCCTGCCCGACCAGCCTGGCCTGCTCGGCGTTCTGGTGCATGTGGTGGGGGATGGGTCCCATGTTGTCGAAGAATTTCGAATAGACCGGCCAGCGTCCGAATTCGCTCCAGATCGCATCGCCGACCATCTCGGCTCCCAACTCGGCCACCGCGTCCTGCATGCTGAAGCGTTGGCCGTCGTGGAGGCAGTAGCTGAGTCCCTCGTCGGGCGGGGCCCCCTCGTTGGCGGCGGGCGTGGTCGAAGCGAACCAGCGTTCGTCGATGCCACCGCGGTGAGCACCCAGTGCGTAGTAGTCGGAGGGGTGCAGCTTGAGCCGTCTGCCGGGCTGCAGGAAGGAGCGGGGCACCCAGGTCGGTGCCAGTCTCAGGATGCCTCCACCTGCCGCAAGTGCGGCGGCGGCCAGTTCTGCCACGTTGGCCATGCTTGGTCCTCGATCGTGCAGTTTGTCCGGCCGGAATCGTCGGTGTCCGGTTGGGAACGCGACCATTGTGATCATTTTGACGGTCAATGCAAAGCGTGTGCTGGAAGCCTTGAATCGAGCAGCCCGATGGCCCTTTTGCACACCCTCGGGGAGGCCTAGAATGAGTGGCTCACCTGAACCGAGGACGTCGACCATGGTCCGTGCAGCCATTCTGGGCGCGACCGGATACACGGCTCTGGAGCTGATCAAGATCCTGCTGGTTCATCCGCGGGTCGAGATCACGGCGTTAACGACCCGCCAGGACGAGTCACCTCATGTCAGCCAGGTGCACCCGGGCCTCGCCGGGCAGCTCGACCTGGCTTGCGAGCGGTTGGAGGTGTCCGAGCTTGCCGAGCGGGCCGACGTGGTGTTCGGCTGCCTGCCGCACGGAGCGAGCATGGCGATCATCCCCGAGCTGCTGAGTGCCGGGCTGCGGGTCATCGATCTCAGTGCCGATTACCGCCTCGATGACGCCCAGACCTACCAGGAGTGGTATGGCCTGAATCACACCGACCCTCAGCGGTTGGCCGAGACTCCCTACGGATTGCCCGAGTTGCCCGGCCACGGCGTGGATGAAACGGTCGACCTGGTCGCCAACCCCGGCTGCTACACCAGCACCTCGATCCTGGCCCTGGCACCGTTGCTGAGCGGGAACGTGATCGAACCGACGGGGATCATCATCGACGCCAAGAGCGGCGTTTCGGGTGCGGGCCGTTCGCCGAAGCTGGCCACCCTGTATGCCGAGTGCAACGAGAGTATCTCGGCCTACGGCGTGGGAGATCACCGACACACTCCGGAGATCGCCGGGGTCCTGACCCGTGCGAGCGGACAGGATGTGCAGGTGGTCTTCACACCTCACCTGGTGCCGATGGATCGAGGGATACTCTGTACGATTTACTGCCGACCCCTGGGCGAGTGGTCGGTGTCGGGCGTGTTGCAGTCGATGCGAGACTTCTACGCGGGTCATCGGTTCGTACGGATCGTCGAGTGCCTGCCGCGGACCCGCGACGTGGCGGGTACCAACTTCTGCGACATCACGGTCCGCGAGAGCGGAGGCCAGTTGCTGGTCTTCTCGGCGCTGGACAACCTGATCAAGGGCGCGGCGGGAGTGGCTGTTCAGAACTTCAACCTGATGTACGGGTATCCCGAGACGACCGGTCTGTTGCGGTCGTTGGAGTGCGACCCGGATGAATGACAGCGCGCCGGAATCCAGTTGCGGTCTGTTGCCGGGCGGTTTCCAGGCGTCTGGAGTCGCCTGTGGGATCAAGGCTGACTCGAGCACACTGGACGTGGCGCTGTTTGTCGCCGACGGACCGGTTTCGGCCGCGGGAGTGTTTACTCTCAACCGCGTCTGCGGCGCCCCGGTCAAGGTCTCACGCGACCGGGTCCCTTCAGAAGACGTTCGCGCCGTGATCGTCAACTCGGGCAATGCCAACGCCTGCACCGGAGCCCGGGGCATCGAGGATGCCGAGACGATGGCGAGGTTGGTGGCCCGGCGGTTGGGCTGTGCTCCCGAGTCGGTGCTGGTCTGTTCGACCGGGGTGATCGGCCATTACCTGCCGATGGACGTGATCGGCGTCGGGATCGAGGCCGTGGTCGAGGTGCTGGGTGATTCTGCCGAATCGTTCGCAGCGGCGGCGCGGGCGATGATGACCACCGACACGGTTCTCAAGCAGTCGGTTCACGAGGCGAGTCTCTCGGGCGGCACGTGCCGCGTCAGCGGTGCGGCCAAGGGGGCGGCGATGATCGGCCCCAACATGGCGACGATGCTGGCGGTGGTGATGACCGACGCGTCGTTGACCGCACAGCAGACCGATGCCGTGCTGCGGCAGGCCGTTGACTCGAGCTTCAACAGCATCAGTGTCGAGGGTCACACCAGCACCAGTGACACGGTGTTGCTGTTGGCAGGAGGCAGCAAAGAGGGACTCAAGCGGGAGGGTGATCTGGAGGCGATCACCGGGGCGGTGACTCGGGTGTGCCAGGACCTGGCCCGGGCCATTGTTGCCGACGCCGAGGGGGCCGATCACCTGGTCCAGATCGACGTCCGCGGGCTGCGGACTCGTGAGGAGGCCGAGCGGATTGCCCGCACGGTTGCCGACGACCTGCTGGTCAAGACGGCCATCACCGGCAACGACCCGAACTGGGGCCGCATCGTCAGCTGCTGTGGTCGGGCCGGAGTCGAGTTGGTCGAGGGCGACATCACGCTTGGGATCAACGGGACACTGATCTACAGCGAGGGTCTGCCGGTGGAGTACGACGAGCAGGCGGTCTCGAGAGCGATGCGTGACGATGAGCAGGTTGAGATCGAATTGAGTTTTCCGTTCGGGGAGTCGTCGGCCAGGTTCTGGACCTGCGACCTGACGACCGAGTATGTTCGGCTGAATTCCGAGTACACGACCTGAGTCTTGCGGCCCCGAATGCGCGGGCGATGGCCGAAAGTGTCGTGGGGCCACGCAGGAGGTGTCGCGCTGCGGTGTGGCCAAGGGAAAAGGGATCAGTCGCGGCGTTGCCACGACTGACCCCTTATTCGGTTTGGCCCGCACGTCTTGTGCAGAGTGACCTGGAGTCCTAGTGCTGGAAGAGGAATTCCTTGGAGTTGAGCACGGCCCAGCCCACGTCTTCCATGGCGAGTCGTCGGTCCTTGCTGCTGGCGATGTGCTTCTTGGCGGCGGCCATTTCAGCGGCGGCCGGGTTGCGTGCCAGCGCGGCCATGTAGAGTGAGGTGATGATCGCCTCGTCGCTCTGCTTGGCCCCGATCATCTTGGCGATCCGTCCGTTGTCGGCCCGCAGCTTGTTGTGCACGACGGGTCCGTTGATCATCTGCAGGGCCTGCGAGAGATTCGATTCGTTGGAGCGTTCGCAGGCGCAGGCCATTTCGCGTTGCGGCTGCCCGAAGATCTTCAGGAAGTAGTGATCACTGGGCGGTTCGGGCAGTGCCACGGCGCGAGTCCCGGGCGGGACCCCCTTGAAGACCTCGGGCACGTCGGTGACCTGGCAGATGGCATCGAGGAGTTGCTCGGCGCTCAGCAGCCTGGTGGTGGCGTGCGAGTTGTAGATTTCGTCATCGGAGTTGAACTTGTTCTTCCGCGAGCTGAGCTGGTAGATCCGGCTGTTCATGATCGTGCGAATGGCCCACTTGCGGCTGAAGTTGTTCTTGGTGAACTGAACGGCGAGTTCGTCGAGCAGTTTGCTGTTGGAGGGAGGGTTCGAGTCGCGGAAGTCGTCGACGGGTTCGACGATGCCACGTCCCATCAGGTGTCCCCAGATGCGGTTGACCGACGCCCGGGCAAAGAAGGGGTTGTCGGGGCTGGTCAGCCACTTGGCGAAGACCACTCGGCGGTCCTGGTCATCGGGGACATCGATGTCGCCGGTGAGCAGCAGGTGGACCTTCATGGTCTTCCCGGTCCGCGGCTGTTTGATCTCGCCGGAGGTGGCCGGGAAGATCACCTCGTCGTCGACACGGGCTCCCTTGGTTCGCCCGATGCGAGTGAAGGCCGCGGCGATGCCGTAGTAGTTGTCCTGGGTCCAGCGTTCGAACGGGTGGTTGTGGCACTTGGCACACTGGATGCGGATCCCGAGGAACAGCTGGGCGGTGGTTTCGACCGCGTCGTTGGGGTCGCGGCTGGCTCGCCAGTAGTTGGCCGCGGGATTCTCGTACACGCTGCCGCTGGCGGTGATCAATTCGCGGGTGAACTGGTCCAGCGGCTTGTCGCTGCGGATGCTGCCGTAGATCCAGCGGTAGAACTTGTGAACTCCCGCGACCTTGATCTTCTTGCTGTTGGAACGCAGGATGTCGGCCCAGCGCAGGGCCCAGAGTTCGGCGAAGTCGTCGAGGTCGAGCAAGCGGTTGACGAGCTTGGCTCGCTTGTCGGCCGCCTTGTCTCCCAGGAAGGCCTGCACCTCATCGACCCGCGGCAGTCGCCCGGTGGTGTCGATGAAGGCCCGCCGCAGGAACTCCTCGTCGGTGCACAATTCACTCGGCAGGATCTGCAACTGCTTGAGTTTTTCGTAGACCTTTTCGTCGACGAAGTTGTTCG